>ERZ835762.17-NODE-17-length-242369-cov-5.869376_pt1 | contig 242369 bp, 206 predicted proteins | sample MGYA00519687_ERZ835762 | MGnify/ENA primary metagenome ERZ835762 (study PRJEB31850, sample SAMEA3708783) | human gut metagenome | biome: human gut; feature: human-associated habitat; material: faeces | place: China | collected 2014 ... | reverse complement strand
ATTAGGATAGAATTTTTTATGGAATCGTGTTATAATACTTCCAAGCCACCAATTCATCAGTCTCAAGCAAAACCCGTGATAGGATGGCCCAGATAGATTTTTGATAGCAAAAGTCCGAATAGACCTTAGGATAAGGATAATCTGTATCAAATAAAACCACGACGAATCAAATCCGCTATACAAAAAAGTTTAGAAATGGATTTAACTCGGCGAATTCGAATAACGTCCTAAGTTCCGGGAACCACGTATTTATGCGTGTTCCCGGGCTTTTTTATGCCTCCGTGACATTGCTGTGACATTATAACGTGTAGAGCCATTGTAGAACCAGCCTGGGAACCGCCGGTTGATTATCTGGAAATTTCCTGCTATAATGCTTTCATGAGCACCGTGTACAGGGTGGCAGCCTCCCATCTTACAAGAGAGGGGAGGTGGTGTGTTATGGGAACATATGAAATTTTAAGTCTGCTCTTTTTGGGCGGCTCGTTCCTTATCGCATTACTGACCTACATAGACAGGCATAACAAGAAATAAAAAATGCCTACCCTGTCAGCCAACAGGATAGGCGCGTCCTCATGTAGGACGTAAATTGACTCGTAGGCTTCCACCTTGTGGGCGGTTGCTCTTTTATATGCTTATTATACATTATATTTTTAGATTTTGCAAGGCTCAGAGAAATTTCATCGGCAGGCCTCGGCTGGCAAGACAATAGACCATGCCGCAGATTTCCAGGTATCCGGCCTGGAAGCATTGTTATAGTATGGAATGGAGGACTACCCAATGAATATACAAATCTTCGGAACAAAAAAATGCTTTGACACAAAGAAAGCCGAACGCTACTTCAAAGAGCGGAACATCAAATACCAATTAATCGACTTAAAAGAAAAAGGCATGAGTAAGGGGGAATACACAAGTGTGAAGCAGGCCGTGGGCGGTCTGGATGTTATGTTGAATGATGATTGCAAAGATAAGGACGCACTGGCATTAATCAAGTACATTGCTGCTGAAGACCGGGATGAGAAAGTCCTGGAAAACCAGAAAGTCCTGAAGTCGCCCATTGTCAGAAATGGTAAGAAGGCTACAATTGGTTATCAGCCCGAAGTATGGAAGACATGGGATTAAACCGGATTAAATTATATGAATCTAACTCGACTTAACTTATCCCATTGCAACTTACTCAATGCAACTTACCCAATGCATTTTATTCAATGCAACACACTCAATACAATTTACCCCAATGCTGCGAAAATTACCCCAACCAAGCTCAACTCAACCAAGCTCAACTCAACCAAGCCAAACTCAACCAAGCCAAACTCAACAAAACCAAACTTAACCCAAGCCAACTCAACCCAACTGACCCCAACCCAACCACAAGCACCACCTGCCCACAATCATAAGAATAAAAAAGGGGGTCAATCCCATGGAAACACTCCGCGTAGCAGTCTGCGATGATGACAGGGTATACCTGGAGCAGATTAAAGAGGAAATAAAAGAGTATATAGGCAGTATGCCGGGAACCGTGGACATGCAGGTAAGCCTTTTTACCGATGGACGCAGGTTATATGAAGCAGGGCAGCAGCAGCCCTTTGACCTGGTGTTTCTGGATATTGAGATGCCGGAGAGGGATGGGTTCTGGCTGGCAGAGCAGCTGGGCATTAGCTGTCCGGAGACCCGGCTTATATTTGTTTCCAGTCATGAGAGCTGGGTGTTTGATGCCCACGAATATATGCCCCTGTGGTTTGTGAGGAAGGGACTTTTAAAACGGGATATGGGCCGGGCGCTGCAGAAGTATTTTCAGGTGACGGCCCGCAGGAAAATCAGTTATAAAATTCAGGGGGGCTTTGGCGCAGGCGAGGTGCTTCTGCGGGATATCATGTACATAGAGTGTAATGGCCATACACTGACCTACAAAATGTCCGGCGGAGCGGAGTACTCTGTTTACGGGAGCTTAAAGCCTGTGGCGGAGGAACTGAGGGATTATGGTTTTTTACGTATTCACCGGAATTATCTGGTGAATCAGGCGTATATTTCCCAGATAGAAAAACAGGATGCTGTTCTTAAAAACGGGGCAGTTATTCCTATGGGAAGGGACAGAAAAAAAGGCGTAAGGGAGATGATGATGGAGTATGGGAGAAAGCACGGCAGCCGCTTATGTGATTGATGTATTGTCCACCCTCGTGGCAATGGAATATATGGACCATGGTTTTGATAAGAAATATTCCGGTGCTGCCCGAATCATGCTGTTTACAGGCGGATGCCTTGCCTATTATGGAATCATGGTCCTGCTCAACCGTTATATTGTCTTTGAAGGATTCCTGGGAATCAGCTATGGCGTGGTATTGACAGCATATGGCTTGATTGCCCTGAATGGGAAGGCGCAAAAGGTCATTGTCCACAGTCTTTTGTGGATTCTGATAGCCATCAGCAGTTCTTATATGATCTATGGGACATTGGGGATTATTACAGGCAGAAGTCTTAATACACTGATGATCATGGACCGGGACGCGGTGGTATTTCCCATACTGGCAGGATGTGCCCTTAAATTTTCCATGGGCCGGGCAGCTCTGGCACTGTACGGACGGAAAAAGGGACCGGTCCAGGCTGAGGATGGAATGCTGGCAGGAACATTTTTCTGCATGTTTATTCTGATTATGGGAATGTTTCTTATGGAGGAAGGCAGACTGGACCAGAGAGGGAGATATGTTCTAGCTCTTTGTATGTTAATGGGAATTTTTGGGGTGATTGTTTTTATAGGAGGCTTTTACCACAGGCTGGAGCGGTACCGGAGGGAAGAACGCGAGGCGGAATTCAAAAGAGAAACCAAGTGCCAGCAGGAGGAACAGATTCGGGATTTATACAGAATGGGCCGGGAGGTAAACCGCCTGCGCCATGATATGAAGGGGCGCCTTAATGTGTTGTACCGCCTGGTGGCAAAGGAACGGTACGCAGAGGCGGCCGAATATATTGAACGCATGGGAGCAGACCTGGGAAACTATCCTGAACTGCCCCAGGATACAGGCAATGAGGGATTAAATGCAGCCCTGATTAAAGCGGTTCAGGAGTGCAGGGAAAAGGAAATCCGGTTCCGGTATGTGGTTATGGGAAGGCCGGACAGGATTGACAGCATGGACATGGGCACCCTTTTGTATAATCTGCTTTCTAATGGAATCGAAGCCTGCATGGCGGTTGAGACAGAACGTGAACTGGAGCTGGTGGTGAGGGAAGAGGACGGAACAACCGAGATTTTTATGGAAAATACCATATCAGGGTCTGTGCTGAAGAACAATCCCAATCTTGAAAGCAGAAAACAGGATAAGAGGTATCATGGGTTTGGAATAGAGAGCATACGGGGGATTATTGGAAAATATCAAGGACATTACAGTTACAGGGAAGAATCAGGACGGTTCATTCAGGAAATTGATTTGCGAGATGGCTGAATGATACCGTCTTGCTTTTTGTGCCGAAATAGTACGGCTTATGCTGTACCAATTGTTTTTTTACGATTCATACGTATAATAAAACTGGAAAGAATGACTGGAATATTGCAGCATTCTATCACGGAAATGCCATTGTTACAAAAGAGGAGGAAACAGTATATGACAGCCCAGAACAAAGAAACATACTTAGAGAGTATGAACGAGGAGTACAAGCAAAAGCATTATCCGGAGGGATCTGTGTTTAAGGCTCATAAAAAGGCCATGAAGGGAGTCAATGCGGGCCTGGGCCTGTTTTTTATGGGAGCCTTTCTGGCGGGCAGCATAGCCGGCCTGGTCTGGTCCATAAACAGAACCATGGAAATCATCCGGGATAAAGAGGAAAATATGCTGGGAGTGGGAATCGGGATTTCGGTTTTCTTTCTTTTGCTGGTGGCGGTATTCGGAGTAGCTGTTTTTTTTATAACCAAAGATATTAGAAAGACTGTGGATGATTGGATTCGCGTTGCTGCCAAGGCCGGCGGATTAGAGGAACAGGAGATACGGGAATTTGACAAACAGGCCATGGGTTCGGACAGCCTGATCCTGAATCACCTTGGAAAGCTGAAATCCTTTACCACCGGACAGAAGAGAGGAATTCTGACCAGGGATTATATCTGTCTTTACGGCGGCAACATGCCATGCGTATTGAAACTCAGCCGGCTTACACAAGCGTACATCAAGGATAATACATACTATGTGAAAGTTGGAAAAACCAGAAAGCAGGCTCATTACCTGACCATCCATCTGATGACTGAGGATAAAAAAACCGCATGGGCCGAGACATCACGGGAAGCTGCCAGGGCACTTCAGGAGGAATTGGAGAGCCGGTGTCCCGGAATTGACACTGCCGGAGGATCGGTACTGCCAGGATAACAATGAGGGGGATATATGGTATGGGAAGCGATAATACAAACAGGAGAACGGTGGAAACAGAATTCAAAAAGGCCATGGTGCGCGTCAATGTGCCTGTAGGTCTGTTGGTAACTGCCTTTGGGATTGGCCTGATGGTACTGGTAGGCAGCTATCTGATAAAGTATTTTCGGGGTGCAGTTCCGCTCCGTGAAGTATACGGGACAGAACAGGCCGGGGATGAATATGTAAGCTTTGATATAAACTATGTGCTGGATGCCTTCATGGAAAGCTACCGTACCCGCAGCGGGGTGCGCACCAAGAGCAGTATATATTATCTGGTGCTGGATGAGGAGGCGGGAGCTGTTCCTGTGCGTATTTCCGGTAAAATGGAGGCGGAAATGGACCGGATTATGGACGAAACCTGGGATTATTTAAAGGGTGTGCGTTCCGATCCGCCTCAGGGGTTGCATGTGGAAGGCACCCTGAAGAAACTGAAGGGTGATGGCAAAAAATACTATGACAGGGCGGTCCGGAGTTTTGACCTGGAGACGGAAACGGAGAGTTATTATTTTTGGGCAGGCATGCTGGATAACCAGACACCCTCCAGTGCCATGGGCACCACCGGCCTCGGGGCCGTTATCGCGCTCCTTGGGCTATTTATCCTGTCCTCCATGCTGAAAAAACATCATGTCGCAGCAGTACGGACGTTTCTGGACAGCCATAAAACCATAAACAGGGAAAGGCTGGATGAAGATTTCCGGAATGCCCGGAAGATAAGCGGCACATTCTGGATTGGTGAGGATCTAACGTATGGAATCGTGGGTAAGCCAGTGATTCTGGTGAACCAGGAACTTAAAAAGGTTCGGTTCCAGGTAAAGAAGGTTGGGCGCGGCACCAGTACGGAGCTGGTGTGCGTGATGGCGGATGGAAAGGAATACGAATTTACGATGAACCGGAAAGACGCGGACGAGGCCATAGCTCTTTATCACGCAAAATTTCCAACCCTTAAAATGGCTTCCAGCCTCAAGGGAAAGCTTATAGTGCCAGAGGATGGGGATACAGAAAGCAATTAAAGTCAATGAAATAAAATAGAAAAGCAGGGTATAAAAATCCTGCATAAGAAGTAAATTATGAGAACAAACACCGGTAGGTACGGACTTGGAGCCGTTATTTCCCGGTGTTTGTTTGTATTTTGCCTGTCCTGCCAAAACCGCAGGCACAGGCTTATGGGCCGGTTAATCTGCCGGTCCGCATCATCTCAAGTTCAACAATATTCCCAAATCCGGTATCCTGCGTAAATGTATTACCGGTAAGCATAAAACCCATATGCTCATAAAAACCAATTGCGGGGTTATTGCCCCGGAGGACATATAATACGGCTTCTTTATGGGGCATCATACTCAGGGATTTTTCCATAAGAGCTCTGCCTATGCCGTGGCCTTGATACTTTTTTAATACATAAAGGGCATTTATTTCAGACATGCCTGTTTTTCGTGTATATTCCCTTGCATCCGGTGAATACCATATGAAGCCCGCCACTGTTTCGTCCACAAGGGCCACATAGGTGTCCTGAGGATGCTTCAGCGTGGACTCATAACAAGACTCAAGTTTTCTGTTATCAAGAAATTCATCCGGCATTAATCCCCTGTATGTTTCAAACCAGGCCGCATACTGGACATATGCTTTGCCATAATAATGTTTTTCTGTCATTTCCGTAATTGTATAAATCATTTATCCACCTGCTGTGTATTGATATATGAAGAAGCTGCTGCTGCGGCCTGTTGCTGCTTAGCGGCATTATTATATCGCATAATGATGAATCTGTCCATTAAGGGCAAGAGAACCAATATGTCTTTAGATACTCTTCTGTATATATATGCTCACTGGTTGGAGCTGTCTTAAGAAGATAGGAGCAGGATATATGGAAAAATTCTGTTAAAGCCTTTATTTCAAAATTATAATTGCAGTACCATATTAATACCAATCAAACAAAACTACAAAATCTAATAGATATAGAATATGCACAAAAATTGATTAATATATTTTAAAATATGTACATATTTACAAAACATACAAAGTGTGTTATATTGACACTATGATAGAAACAATGGTAACAATGGAAACAAACAATAAAACATTATAAATGTTGCCCAACAGAAAGAAAGGACAATTGGAATATCTATGATTCATTACGCCGAAGTGTGGAAAATCAATAAGGACTCTAAAATCCCATACACGGACCAGCTGGTCAGGAATATCAGATGGAGCATTTTTACCGGAGAGGTGCGGTGGACAGAAAAGCTTCCTCCCATCCGCGTACTGGCGGATGAGCTGGGAATCAGCATTAATACGGTGCGCAATGCATACAAGCGGCTGGAGCAGCAGGAGCTGGTGGTTACCAGGCCCCATATTGGGACCATTGTGCAGACAGAATCCATGGACAAAAAAAAGCTGGAGGAGGAACTGGTCACATCCATTAAAAACGCCATTTATTATCAGCTTTCTGTGGACGAGGTACGGAGCATTGTGGACAAGGTCCTGAAGGAGATTGAAGAGAGCAAGAAGAAAAGCGTTATTTTTGTGTATGAGGAAAAGAATATAGGCCACCGGTTCGCCATGCAGATTGCCAGAGAAGCGGATGTACAGGTTGAGGAGGTCCATCTGGACCAGCTGCGGGATTATCTGGAGGAACACCGGGATCAGATTGAACACCTGGACGCAATCATCACCACATATTTCCAGTATGCCCAGGTGAGGAGCATAGCCAGAAGCTACCAGCCTATTATTTACGGTATGACAGTGGAGGTTGCCCCGGATGTGATGGAGGCGCTGCAATCCCTGGAGTCAGGCTCCGTGGCAGCGGTTATCTGCAAAAAGGAAGAGTCGGCGGACGGCTTTGTGAACCTGGTTCACAGGATGTGTCCTGAGCTGGATGTGGAAGTTTACTACGAGGATAAGAGGAGCGGGTGGAGGAAGATTGCCCAAAAGGCATCGGTCATCTGTGTAAGCCCTCAGCTGGCGGAGAAGGTACGGCAGTGTGACTGGAAGATTCCGGTGTATGAGATGTGGGACAGAATCAATGAGCAGTCCATGAACATGCTTAAGGATTATCTTCATTAAATCATATCAGGAATGCAGATGATAACAGAAATGAAGACAATAACAGAAATGAAAGCTTTAAGAAGATAAAAACGGAATGGAGCTGGAATATGGAAGAGAAGCTGTTGGAAATTAAGGATCTGAGCGTGGAGTATACGACGGACGAGGACATTGTCAAGGCAGTCAATCACGTATCCCTCACCCTGAACAAGGGGGAGACCATTGGTCTGGTGGGAGAGACCGGCGCCGGTAAGACCACCCTTGCCCTTTCCCTCATGCGCCTTCTGCCAAAGGTATCGGGGAGGATTACCGGCGGAGAAATCATGTTTAACGGGGAGGATTTGGTAAAAGCAGCCGAGGAGGACATGCGGAAGGTCAGGGGAGAAAAGATATCCATGATTTTTCAGGACCCCATGACCAGCTTGAATCCGGTCCTTACAGTGGGGAACCAGATTGGTGAGGCCCTGGAGCTTCACATGGATCTGACGCCTGAGGAAAAGCAGGAGCGGATTGAGGAAATGCTTAAGCTGGTGGGGATTGCGGAGAGCCGTAAAAAGGATTACCCCCATCAGTTTTCCGGGGGTATGAAGCAGCGTGTGGTCATAGCAATGGCCCTGGCCTGCAAGCCTGAGCTTTTGCTGGCCGATGAGCCTACCACGGCCCTGGATGTGACCATTCAGGCGCAGATTCTGGATATGATGCAGGAGCTGAAGGAGAAAATCAACACGTCCATCATCCTGATTACCCATGACCTGGGAATTGTGGCTGAGATATGCGACAAGGTGGCAATCATGTACGCCGGAGAAATCATTGAGTACGGCACGGCGGAAGATATATATGAAGGAAAGAACAGACATCCTTATACGGAAGGACTGTTTGGCTCCATACCGGATTTGGAGGTGGAAAGCAGGAGGCTCAATCCTATTGACGGACTGATGCCGGACCCCACGGATTTACCCCCTGGGTGCAAGTTCCATCCCCGCTGTCCTAAATGTATGGATATATGTAAGAATGCCCAGCCGCCGGAATGTGTGGAGGGAACCCATATGATTCGGTGCCACCTGTACCAGGATGGACCGGAAGGTGTCTCATAACCCGCTCCCGCAGTCTGTACTGAGGAATCCGCCGGGCTCTGCCCGGGACCTCTGGGGACAAAGCAGGCTACGGCGCAAATATAATAACCGCTATATTTTTAAGGCACCAAGACAAGGTATAAGGAGAAATTGGCATGTCTGATAAAAAAATATTACTTGAGACGAAATCTTTAAAAAAGTATTTCCATACTCCTGCCGGTGAACTCCATGCAGTGGACGATGTGAACATGCAGATCATGCAGGGACAGACCCTGGGAGTGGTAGGGGAATCCGGGTGCGGCAAGTCCACGCTGGGCAGAACCATACTGAGGCTGTCAGAGCCTAATTCAGGGCAGATTTTCTTTGACGGCAAGGACATCTTAAAATGCGGAAGGAAGGATATGCAGAATCTGCGCACGGATATGCAGATTATTTTCCAGGACCCGTATGCGTCCCTGAATCCGCGTATGACAGTCAGCGAAACCATAGGGCAGCCTATGATGGTGAACAAGATCTGCCGGAAGAAATCTGAGGTGGAAAAGCGGGTGGCTGAACTGATGGACACGGTGGGCCTGGCCTCCCGTCTGTACAATGCGTATCCACACGAACTGGACGGCGGACGCCGCCAGCGCATTGGGATTGCCAGGGCCCTGTCCTTAAATCCAAAGTTCATTGTCTGCGATGAGCCGGTATCGGCTCTGGATGTTTCCATCCAGGCACAGATACTGAACCTGTTAATGGACTTGCAGGAGCAGAGAGGACTTACATATATGTTCATCACCCATAACCTGTCTGTGGTAAAGCACATTTCCAATGAAATCATGGTCATGTATCTGGGCCAGTGTATTGAAAAGGCTTCCAGCAGGGAACTATTTAAGAATCCGCTCCATCCTTATACCCAGGCGCTTTTGGATTCCATACCGGTACCCAGGCTTCAGGGAAGGAACAGGAAAAGACAGAGCATAAAGGGAGAAATCGTGAGTCCCATTGACCCGGCTCCGGGCTGCCGTTTTGCGCCGAGATGTCCAAGGGCAACGGAAAAATGCATGGGTCATGATATTCCTTTGAAAAATGTTTCAGAGAACCACCAAGTTGCATGTGTATTATTTAACTAAATTACGGGAGGTAAACAGATGAAGAAGAAACTAATCAGCATGCTTTTAGTGTGTGCAATGGCAGCCGGTGCCCTGGCTGGGTGCGGAGGAAGTTCAGGGGGCAGCTCAGGGGGAGGCGCTGGTGCAGGAACCGAGAAGGCGGCGGATGCAGGAACCCAGGAAGGCGGAAAGGATACCATCAAAATTGCTGTGTATTCCGACTTTGCGGGCTTTGACCCATATAACAGCGGCATGGACCTGGATAAGGTGGTGTACAGCAATATATTCGACTGTCTGCTGCGCTATTATGACGGCAAATATGAAAATGTATTGTGCAAAGATTACAGCATCAGCGAGGACGGCACAGAGTATACCTTCAACCTGAAGGAAGGCGTTAAGTTCCATAATGGAGAGACCCTGACTGCGGGCGACGTGGTATTTTCCATGATGCGCGCCAAGGAATCCAGTGAGATGTCTAATTTCACAAAGAATATCGTCAAGGCGGAAGCCGTGGATGACCTGACGGTAAAAATCGTTTTGGACCAGCCATATGTACCGTTCCTGACAGCAGTGGCCTCCACGGTCTGTATCATGAATGAGAAGGCGGTAAATGAGGCCGGCGACAACATCAGGCAGATGCCTGTCGGTACAGGACCATATAAATTTAAACAGTGGGATTCCGGCTCCCAGGTTGTCCTGGAACGCTTTGATGATTACCATGATACCCTGCCTCAGATTAGAGAGGCCAACTATGTGGTGCTGACTAATCCGGAGACAGCGCTTACAGCTCTTCAGACAGGTGAGATTGATATGACGTACACCATCCCGCCAATCGCGGTGCAGGAGCTTAAGGACAGCCAGGATCTGGTGCTGGATTTGAATCCTACCATGGGTAGCGGATACATAGTTATGAACCTGGAAGCGCCCTTCTTAAGCGACCCGAATTTCCGTATGGCCCTGGCTTATGCCACCAACCGGGAACATATCGTGGAAGTGGGTATGGACGGTGTTGCCAAGGTATCCAGCCTGTTATGGGATGAGAGGACCGCTGGGTATTCCGGCAAGTACACAACACCTGAGTTTAATCTGGATAAGGCGAAAGAGTATCTGGCAAAGACTGACTATAATGGAGAGGAAATCCCCTTCGTGGTCGGCTATGAGAACTATAAGAAAATTGGCGTTGTCTACCAGGAAGAGTTAAAACAGATTGGCGTGAATATTTCCGTGGAACAGCTGGAGGCCAATACATGGGTTTCCGATATGAAGTCCGGTAATTTTGCCATGTCCACCATCGTACAGACTATGGACCCTGATGTGGATTTCTGGAGTACGGTGTTCATGTCCAGCGCTATCGGCGGATATAATTTCTCCAGACTTAATGATGCGGATGTTGACAAGGCTTTTGAGGACGGTTCCGTATGTCAGGACCCGGAACAGAGAAAGGACATTTACTCTGTTATAGAGAAGAAGCTGTACGAAGATACAATCATAATCCCGATTTATGACCGTGTGGTTACATGCGCATACAATAAGGGAGTCACGGTAGACAGATCCTATGATTCCGGTTTCTCAACCCTTCGGGATATGCACTGGGATTAAGGCCGGCATGTTTTAAGCCGGATGTCTGAACTACCGATATCTGAAAGGAAGCATATCTATGATTAAATATGTTTTGAAAAGGTTGCTGCTGATGATTCCGGTATTGCTGGGCGTGTCGTTCATCGTATATGGTATCATGTCATTTACACCGGGTGACCCTGCCTCTGCCATCCTGGGAACATCGGCAACAAAAGAACAGATTGATAAGCTGAATGAAGAATTGGGGATGAACGACCCGTTTGTGGTGAGGTATGTGCACTATCTGGAGGATGCCCTTCACGGGGACTTCGGAACCTCCTACAGAACCCGTCAGCCTGTATTTGATGAAATCTTTTCCCGTTTTGGCGTGACATTCCGCATAGGTGTGCTTTCTATCTGCCTGGCAGTGATGATAGGTGTTCCCATCGGCGTCATATCGGCGGTGCGGCAATATTCGGGCCTGGATTTTGTCAGTACCATATTGGCCATGTTTTTTGCCGCAGTGCCCCAGTTCTGGCTGGCAATGATGTTTGTTATGCTGTTTTCGCTGAAGCTGGGCCTTCTGCCATCCACCTTCACAGGAGTGGTCACCATGAAACATTTTATCATGCCTGTGGTGACCCTGGCCATGGCCACGGCAGCCAGCATACTCAGGCTGACCCGTTCCAACATGCTGGAGACCATCCGGCAGGACTATGTAAGGACAGGACGGGCAAAGGGAGCGTCTGAACATACTGTTATTTACAAGCATGCGCTGAGAAATGCACTGCTGCCGGTTATCACGGTCATTGGAAATGAATTCGGCTACCTGGTGGGAGGCACCGTACTGGTGGAATCCATTTTCGGAATACCGGGACTGGGCTCCCTGACCATCACGTCCATCCGCTCCAAGGACATTCCCCAGACAACTGCCTGTATCCTGTTTCTGGCAGCCCTCAATGTGGTGATTATACTGATTGTGGACATTTTATACGCATACATTGACCCAAGAATCAAAGCCAAATATGTAGGAGGTGTTAGACGTGCCAAACGACAACCTGCAACCTGATACAGTTAAGAAAGACAGGAAGAAACAGAGCCGTGCGGCTGAGATATGGAAACGCTTCCGAAGGAGCAAGCTGGCTATGGTTGGCTTTGTCATCATCGTAACCGTGGTCCTTCTGGCGGCCTTTGCATCGGTTATCTGCGACTATGAGGCGGATGCCATTACCCAGAATTATGACGCCAGATTTCTGGGGCCCTCCCTGCACCATTTGTTTGGAACGGACGATTATGGCCGCGACATTTTTGCCCGTGTGCTCTTCGGGGCCAGGGTGTCCCTGACCGTGGGCATTGTCTCCACGGCAGTGGCCTGTCTGATTGCCTGTCTGCTGGGGTCCATCGTGGCTTATTACGGGGGCAAGGTGGATACGGTGCTGATGCGCATACTGGACGTATTTATGGGGATTCCAACACTGCTTCTGGCTATTGCCATAGCGGCGTCCCTGGGAGCCGGTATACGCAACCTGATTCTGGCGCTCATTATTTCCCAGGTACCCGGCTTTACCAGGGTGGTCCGGTCCGCGGTATTTAATATTGTGGACATGGAGTACATAGAGGCTGCCAAGGCTTACGGCTGTTCCCCTGTCTTCATCATAGTAAGACACATATTACCCAATGCAGTGGGAACAATTATAGTGCAGGCCACCATGGCTGTGGCGGCGCAGATTCTGAATACGGCAGCCCTGAGCTATCTTGGCCTGGGCCAGCAGCCGCCGGCTCCGGAGCTGGGCTCCATGCTTTCCGACGCAAAGGAGTATATGCGCTACTCTGTATGGGGTGTACTGTTTCCGGGGCTGACCATTGCAACCATTGCCTTATCCCTGAATCTAGTGGGCGACGGCCTGAGGGATGCCCTGGACCCAAGACTAAAAAATTAGTAATGCGTTTAATGAATTTGCGCAATACAGGCAATACAGCACCGGAGCCTGCAGGAACAGGCTCTGATGAAAGGGGAGAATTCCCTCCTTGCAGCCGGCCGGTATGGGCGGCCCGGGAGGGGGCTCCCTACGGTTATTTTAGCGGAGTATTTTCCCCGCAAAAAGGAGGATAAACGATTTGAAATATAATTTTGATGAACCCGTGGACCGCAGCCGTAATTTTTCTGCAAAGTATGATGAATGCGCCAGAAAATTCGGCAGGGAAGGCCTGATTCCCATGTGGATTGCAGATATGGACCTGAAAACTGCCCAACCCATCATGGACGCCATGGAGGAGAGAAACAAACAGGGGATATTTGGCTACACCACGCGGCCTGCTTCCTACTATGAAGCTGTGTGCCGGTGGCAGAAGGACCGCAACGGTTATGACTTTGACAAAAGCCTGGCGGCGTTTGCCCTAGGCGTCATTCCGGCTATCTGCACCATTGTGCGCGAGTTTACGGAGCCGGGCCAGGAGGTGATGTATTTTACTCCGGTCTACTCTGAATTTCATGATTCCGTTGCCAACAGCGGCAGGACTCCGCTGACTGTTTCACTTAAGGAGCAGGACGGGTATTATGAAATTGATTATGAGGCTTTTGAGGAGGCCGCAAAGCGCAGGCCCGGCCTTTTAATCATGTGCAATCCGCACAACCCGGTGGGGCGCTCCTGGACAAGGGAGGAGCTGGAAAAGGTAGGGGATATATGCGTCCGATACCAGATACCCATTATTTCCGATGAGATTCATTCCGACCTGATGCTGTATGGACACCGCCATACTGTTATGGCAGGTGTTTCCGGAGAAATTGCTGATATTACCATCACCTGCACCTCGGCTACCAAGACATTTAACCTGGCAGGACTTCAGGCAGCCACACTGTTCTTCCCAAATCATGAGATGAAGGATAAATATGAGAAATTCTGGTTTGGCATGGATGTACACCGCAATAATTGTTTTAGTCTGGTGGCTGTGGAAACCGCATTCCGGGAAGGCGGGGAATGGCTGGAGCAGCTTCTGGATTACCTGGAGGGGAATATTGACTATACATGGGATTACCTGAAGAAAAATATACCGGAAATTCATTTTCTTAAGCCGGAGAGCACGTATCTGCTGTGGCTGGACTGCCGGGAGCTGGGGCTTTCAGGGGATGAGCTTCAGACATTCATGGTGCAGGAGGCAGGACTGGCCTTAAACGACGGGCGGGGATTCGGACCGGAGGGCGGCGGCTACATGCGCATGAATATTGCGTGTCCGAGGGCGACCATTGAAAGGGCATTGGGGCAGTTAAAGGCAGCCGTGGACAGGAAGATGGGACGGTAAATTTGCCGGACCATGAACTGGCAGATGTGCGGGGCAGCACATGCAGTTAGGAGCGCAGAAAAATGAAATATGAGAAGGTAGTCATAAAACCAAAGGAGCGCCGGATTAAGTCAATGCTCCGGGAAAGGGGCCTGGATGGCGCTATCGTGTCATCGCCGGAAAATTTCCACTATGTGACAGGGTTTGCAGGACACCAGCACACGGTTTCAAGACAGCCTGGTTTTGCTCTGGCAGTCATGTCCTCGGATGGCAAGACAGCCACCCAGCTTACCACCATGGACTATGAGGAACTCACGTTTGAAAAGCGGGTGAGGGAACAGAAGGAAAGACTGGGAGCGGAGGCTTCGGAGTTTGTGGTTCGCCCCTATGATACCTGGGTGGGAGTAAAGACCTGGGACGAAATCACAGGGGCCGCCAAAACAGTCGATAAACAATCCATGGAATCCTCCTTTGACATGCTGAAGAAAATGGTACGGGACATGGACCTGGCCCATAAGAAGCTGGGAGTGGAGCTTGCGTATCTGAATGTACCCTATTTCCGGCAGCTTCAGGAGACGTTTCCGGAAGCCGAATTTGTGGATATATCGTCCATGTTTGTACTGGCCAGAAGCGTGAAAGCGGAGGATGAGATACAGATGTTCCGCACCCTGTGCCGGATTGCGGATGAAGGCTTTTACCAGGTGAGCCGGATGGTGCGGCCGGGGGTGAGAGAAAGAGAGATGGCGGACTGTTTCAGACAGTCAGTCATTGCAACGGGTTTCTGTGTACCCAGCTCATGGTCTATGTTTTCCACAGGCCCTTCGGGAGCCAGGCTCACGCTCCCGGAGGACGGAATCATAGAGAGCACCCATGTGGTCAAATATGATGCCGGGGTCAATGCGGAGTTTGATTTTTATACCACGGATACTTCCAGGGCATGGGTTATGAAGGATGCCGCCCCGGAGCTGTTCCGGCTGAAGGACCGCCTGTATGAGGGACAGAGAAGGATGATTGCAGCCGCAAGGCCGGGGCTTCCTGTCTGTGAATTGTTCCGGACTGCCTATGAATATGTAAAAGAGCAGTATCCCTGTTACAGAAGAGGCCACTGCGGCCACAGCATCAGCCTGGGTCCCGCCACGGCAGAGGAGCCGTATATCAATGCTTCCACAGAACGGCTTTTGGAACCAGGCATGGTCCTGGCTATGGAGGTACCCTGTTATATACGGGGAGTCAATGGATTTAATATTGAGGATATGGTGCTGATTACGGAGGACGGCAGTGAGGTGCTGACACCAAAGACGCCTCATTATCTGTAGGGAACCAGTCACTTTAAGACTACTTAAAATAAAAGGCCGGGCAGCCAGTCACAGGCGCCCGGCCTTTTGACGTCCTGGCTGTTCCGTGTTACAATAACATAAAAAAGCACGGGGGATACCATATGAAATACCATTGGAATGCTCACAGCAAGGATGACCCGGATGCCGGTGTATCCGCCGGGAAGTCCCATCCGGTTGAAATCCTTACCATGGAAGAATTTCGGACCGCCTGCCCGGATATTTACCGGAGAATATTTTCCGGCAGCGGTCTGAACCATATACGGTTCTGCAAGGCAGATGTGTTTAGAGCAGCGGTGGCAGGCACATTTGCCATTCCTTCCAAGGAGGACCCGTCAAAGGAAAAACAGGTATTCGGCTATTGCCTTACCGGGGAAAAGCTGATCTTTATGGATGACAGCGGTTATGTAAGGGAGCTTTTGGATGAGATGCAGGATTACCAGATGACAGATGTAACATCTCCTTCCCTGCAGCTTTTTGATGTGATGGAATATCTGCTGAAGGAGGATGTGATTTTTCTCCAGCAGTACGAGGACAGCCTGACACGCCTGGAGGAAGGACTGCTTAAGAGGGAGTCAGAGGAATTTGACGTGAAAATCCTGGCAGCCAGGAAGGATTTGTCCGCATTGAGCGTTTACTATGAACAGCTCTCCGACATGGGGGAAACCCTGCAGCAGGATGCGGCCGAGAGAGGGAATGAAAGGGACAGCCTGTTGTTTGGCCTGTTTTCCGATAAGGCGGGGCGCCTTTATTCCACGGTGCAGATGATGAAGGAGTATTCCATGCAGCTGCGTGAAATGCACCAGACCCAGGTGGACATACGCCAGAATGAAATCATGAAATTCCTCACCATTGTGACCACTGTATTCATGCCCCTTTCCCTGATTGCGGGATGGTACGGCATGAATTTTGTCAATATGCCGGAGCTGGGATTTCCCTATGGCTACGCAGTGATTTGCATTCTCTGTCTGCTGATTGTGGCAGTGGAAATATGGTTCTTTAAGAGGAAAAAGTGGTTTTAGGACAGGGGATTTTGGAGCGGGGAATAAGGCAGGAGGAAAATACATGAACCGGATTCACATGGAGCTGGTACAAACCATATATGATTACGGGGAATACTACTGGATGATTGACGGCAGACCCATTGTCAGATATCTGAATGAGGCGGTAAGTGCAGGGGCATGTCCCAGGCTGGAAGTATTCGGCTCCCTGGAAGGACTTCTGCCCGCGTGGACAGGTGAGCTGGTGTGGAAGGCTGAGAACCGTTTTATCTGGGAGCTGGTGGATTCGTCGGAGGACTTGAATGTGCCTGTACTTGTGTGCGAGGATGACTGCGATTTGAGCTGCATTGTCATAATGGCGAAAATCAGGAAGGAACCGGATACTGTATACTGGGACAGTCTGGGGGTGCTGAGTTTGGAAAACCAGGATTTCCGGATGGAGAAGCAGTCAGGTATCCTGTGCCTGGAAGCATATTCGGACCAGGACTGGGAGGAATATGGGGATAACATAGCATGTGAGCAATTTGACAGTCCTGAATACAGGAAATGGGTGTCGGAACATTGGGATGAAGAGCTGATTCGCAGGAGGCGAAACTATACGAAGCCCTATATGCAGAGGGAGGAGAATATTACCTGGATATGCTCTCCCTTGTGGCAGTTTGAACGGAAGGAATATGAACGCATGGTGGAGGATTACCGGAAGGTATATGAGGACAGGATGGGAAGGGATTGAGCCTTGGAGCAGAACGGTTCTGTTTTTGGGGTTGGGAGTTGGCCTGTGTTTTTTGCGGTTTTTATGTTGTGCGGCATATGGTTTTTTTTTGGGGGGGGGGGGGGGTATTAAAAATCTGTTAAATTTCCGTATATTAAAAATCCGCTAAGATTCCGTGTATACCGTTGACAACCCGCCGCCCATCCCGTATAATGCTGCATAATACAGAGGTATCTGCATTCACACAATGATTTCAATATAACTTTAACATAACTATGTAAAGACAACTATTTTAGTGATTGGCAAGAGGAGCTTGGAATAAGGATGGACGACGCTGACAGCGGCGGAAGCCAGGATTGTGATTATAACAATATAGGATTATGCACCGGCAGATTCAAGGCATAACCTGCATCTTTCATAAGAATGCGGGCTATGTCTTTTTGCGTTGCCGTACCGTTCATTTTATCCGGCTCATGGCTTAAAAACAGTAATGACGCAAAGCGGAGGGACACACATGTATTACGGAAAAGACGGATACTGGAAGAAAGTACAGGAATACCTGCCGGAAGAAAACCGGCTGACCGGGGTTTGGCGGCCGGATGAGTATTTTGTGGGAATAGGCAGGTTTGGCATACATATAGACCACTACAGGGTAAAGGAACCAAAAGCGCGGGTTATACTGTTTCACGGTGTGGGGGGAAACGGAAGGCTTCTATCTTTGATAGCAGTGCCCCTCATGAAGCAGGGTTACGAGGTAATCTGTCCGGACCTTCCCCTCTATGGAATGACTGAGTATTACGGAAAGGTGGTATACCAAGATTGGGTGGACTGCGCGGCTGAGATAGTCATGTACTATCAGGCCAGGGAGATAAGGCCTACCTTTCTGTTCGGCCTCAGCGCAGGGGGAATCCTGGCATATCAGACTGCATCCGGACTGCCTGAGATTCAGGGAGTGATAGCAACCTGCCTTCTGGACCAGAGAGAGCCGTTGGTCCGGAAAAGCGTTGTGAGTTCCGGGTGGATGGCAGAACACGGCCTCAGGCTCATATCAAAGGCATCCGCATGGCTGGGCTTTATAAAAGTGCCCGTAAAGTGGGTGGGGAATATGAAGGCAATCGTAAACCATGAGGAACTGGCTGAGGTGCTGATGAGAGACAGGCGTTCTTCCGGGGCAAAGGTGCCGGTGGCATTTCTGCACACACTTTTAAATCCCCATATCCACCCGGAGCCGGAGCGCTTTAGCAGGTGTCCCGTGCTTCTGGTGCACCCGGAAAATGACAGATGGACAGATGCCAGTCTCAGCAGGATATTCTATGACAGACTGAATTGCAGCAAGGATATGAAGCTGTTAAAGGGGGCGGGCCATTTTCCAATAGAAAAGGAAGGGCTGATGCATCTGGAACAATACTGTGTGGAGTTTTTGGAAGAATGTCTGGCGCAGAGCCTTGTAAGTAACTGCCAATAGGGGAAGCTGGCTGGATTGCCATGTGGTAAATCATATCAAAAGATGGTATGATAATACTCATTGAAACAGGCTGTATCATTGTATGGGAGAATGCGCGCATGGAAGAACGGATATTGCAAATCATAAAAGGTGAGGACAGTAAGAATCCCCTGACAGATGAGGAGATAGCGTCCCGACTGCAGGTATTCAGGGAGGATGTGACCACGGTACGCCGGGAGCACCATATACCTGATTCCAGGAAGCGGAGGAAGCCGGTCATATTTGAGGACATGAAGCGGATTCTGACAGAACATCCGGACGTGTCGGACCGCGGGCTTACCAGGATGCTGGAGGAAGCCGGCTACAGGATAGGAAAATATGCCGCAGGCAGGCTGCGGGAGGAACTGTTGGAGATATGGACTCCTTTTGGCGCCTGCCAGGAGAAGGAGGGAGCCGGTCTGGCACCGGATTTAGCGAAACATACGGAATATGCGAAACATGCGGAATATGAAGAACCTGCGGAATCCGGGGCGGAGGATGAAAGGGCTAATGCGTTCAGCGCTTTTGTAGGGTTTGACGGTAGCATGAAGACTCAGATTACCCGTGCCCAGGCTGCCGTGCTGTATCCGCCCAGAGGTCTGCACTGCCTTATATACGGACCTTCTGGAGTGGGGAAAAGCTTTCTGGCGGAGCTCATGCATGAGTATGCCTGCAGTACTGAAAATTTTGGTAAGGACGCCCCCTACTTTGAGTTTAACTGTGCGGATTATGCGGATAATCCCCAGCTTCTGCTGGCCCAGCTCTTCGGATACAGCAAGGGGGCATTCACCGGCGCTTCTGACAACAAAAAGGGGGTAGTGGAGCTGTGTAATGGGGGAATTCTGTTCCTGGATGAGGTGCACAGGCTGCCCCCGGAGGGCCAGGAGATCCTTTTTTACCTGATGGATAAGGGGAGGTTCAGACGTCTGGGTGAGGTGGATACCCAGCGGGAAAGCCATGTGATGGTCATTGCCGCAACCACGGAAAATCCCCAGAGCTCCCTGCTTCTGACCTTCAGGCGCAGGATTCCCATGGTGATAGAAATTCCCTCCTTAAAGGACCGGCCGGCGGGAGAGAAGCTGCAGTTTATCCTGCGGTTTTTCCAGTGGGAATCCAGACGTCTGGGGAAACAGATAAAAATAAGGCAGCAGGCGCTCTGGTGTCTGTTGGGCGGGGACTGCCCGGGCAATGTGGGACAGCTTAAATCGGATATACAGGTGTGCTGTGCCAAAGCGTTTCTGGAAGGACGGGCCAGAAAGGACGGACGTATCACTGTATCATTCGCCAGCCTGACGGAGAACCTGAGGAAGGGTTATGTGCCTGACCGGATTACTAAAGAGATAAAGGAACTGTGCCCTGACGACTGTTATGTGTTTCCCGATGATACCGGGGAATCAGCAGGAAAATCAGGAACGGAAACCTTTTTGGAGGGCTTTAACATATATGAATCCCTGGAGGAAAAGTATGACCAGCTGCTGAGGGACGGCCTTAGGGAACAGGACATCGAAGTCCAGCTCACCGACGAGATAGAGTCAAGGTTCCAGCGCCATATCCATGAATTCCAGAAGTCGGGTATACGTGAGGACGAGATTGCCTCTATTGTGGGGGACGACATTCTGCGCATGACGAGGGATATCTGTGATCTGGCCAGGAAACGGCTTCCCGGGCTGGAGGAACAGGTGGTGTTTCCTCTGGCCATTCATCTGAACATGGCCATGGAGCGGATGCGCAGCCACGGGCGTATGGTGTACCCAGGCATGGAGAATATTCGCCAGCAGTCTTACGAGGATTATGAAGCTGCCTGCTATGCTGTGGATGAAATACAGAAAAAGTATTATCTGACCCTGCCGGAAGAGGAAAAGGCATTCCTGGCCATGTACTTCAGAAAATTCAGGAAAAAGGACATGGCCCAGGAGGGGAGAATTGGGGTGCTGGTGGTATCCCATGGCCCGGTGGCCAGCGGAATGGCCCAGGTTGCCAATGCCATCATGGGAACGGAACACGCTGTTGGAGTGGATATGAACCTGTGGGATACGCCGGCTCAGATGGCGGAAAAGACAGTGGATATGGCCAGGCGCGTAAACCAGGGAAAAGGCTGCATCGTGCTGGCTGACATGGGCTCACTCCTGAATGTGGGACAGAAAATTCGGGAGGAGACAGGCATGCAGGTCCGGGTGCTGCCCCGTACAGACACCATGATGGTGGTGGAAGCAGTGCGAAAGACCATGTGGACGGATGAATCCCTGAACGAGATTGCGGATGAACTGGACAAGATTAAACTTACCGGAACCAGAGAACAGAGCGAGTCCAGGAAAAAAGCAATTTTGTGCCTGTGCATAACAGGACAGGGAGCTGCCGTAAAATTAAAGGAACATTTGACGGAACGCCTGAAGAGCAACCTGGCCGGGACCGTTGTAGTGACCAGGGGGTATATTGAGGATTCCAGCATTGATCGCATCATTGCCAACACGGAAAAGGAGTATGAGATACTGGCTATTGTGGGCACCATCAATCCGGATTCAGGCACTTATCCGTTTATATCTGTAAGCCGGGTTTACAGCCCGGAGGGCATCAGGCAGCTTCGCGGCATACTAAAGCGGAGTGCCATGTTCGAGGAAAACCAGCTGTCGGAGGTTATCTCTCTGGGCCATATCTATATAAGGACAGAGGCGGAGTTTAAGGACCAGATTATAGATGAGGCAGTGGGACATATGGCAGAGGAAGGATTGGTCCGGCAGGAATTCCTTCTCAGCGTCTATAAACGGGAGGGAATGATGACCACCCGGCTCAGCCAGGGGATTGCCATTCCCCATGGCGACCCTGGATTGGTTACAAAACCAGTCATTTCTGTTACAAAATTAGACAAACCCGTTTTATGGGATGGAGTCAACACCGTGGATGTTATTTTTGTGCTGGCCATTCAGGAGGATTCCAGAAAATATTTTGAACAGCTGTATCAGATTATTTCTGATGAATCCATGGTTTCTGCTATCCGCGCCAGCCGGACACGGGAAGAAATCCGTAATCTTTTATGTAAAAATACAAAATCAGTCAATTAGTTGGCATCATTCTTGCTTTATATATTGTCAGAAAGGAGCGAGAATGATGAATATAGAAAAATTTCCGAAAGTGACAGTAATCTTAAGAGGCTATACCTATTCACAGACCCGCACGGTTGTCAAGAACCTGGTGGGGACCTGCTTAGGCTCCGTTGAAATTACCATGAATACTCCGGGAGCCCTGGAATCCATACGGAAAATCAGCCAGGAATTTGGAGCACAAATCATGGTGGGAGCCGGCACGGTCCTTACTTATGAAGAAGCCGTGGAGGCCATTGAGGCAGGTGCAGCCTTTTTATTGTCTCCCACGGTATTTGAAAAGCGCATATTGGACCTGTGCCGGGAGCGCGGCGTGGTGTCTGTACCGGGGGCTTTTTCACCTTCGGAAATCAGACAGAGTTTTCTGGACGGGGCGGATATTGTGAAGATATTCCCTGCCGGCAGGCTGGGGAGCAGATATGTGTCAGACATCCAGGCGCCTCTGGGGAAAATGCCGCTGATGGTCGTGGGGGGCATCGGCACCTCAAATGTACAGGAGTACTTTGCGGCAGGGGCATCATTTGCGGGAATCGGTTCGGGTATTTTCCTGAAAGAGGATATACTGAATGAAAATGAAGAGGGAATCCGCGGTTCCATAGCAGCCATGGAAGAGAAAATGAAGAGTATGGAGGAAAAAGAATCATGAGCGGCATTGCGTTTAATGAATCATTGATTCTGGAATTTGACAAACCTATGACGGACCGGGAGGTTCTGTCTGCCATGACAGATTATCTCTGTGAAAAGGGCATTGTAAAGGATACATATAAGCAGGCTATCCTGGAGCGGGAGCAGTCCTTCCCCACAGGTCTTAAGACCGGGGGAATCAACGTGGCCATTCCTCATGCGGATATCTGCCATGTCAATGAGGCGGCCATCTGCGTGGCGGTGCTTAAGACACCGGCTCCCTTCAGGGCCATGGATGAGCCTGACAATGACGTACCGGTAAGCCTGGTCATCATGCTGGCCCTGACAGAGGCCCACGGACATATTGAGATGCTTCAGCGAATCGTAAAGCTGATTCAGAACCAGGAGGATGTGAAACACATAGTGGAGGCAGGACAGCCTGACACCATCCATAAAATCATCAAGCAGTATCTGCTGGAAGATGAAAACTAAAAGAGATTATCAAAGGAGAAAATAAAAATGAAACGTATATTAGTGGCATGTGGAAATGGAATCGCAACATCAACGGTAGTGGCAACCAAAATCAGGGAGAAATGTGAAGACAACGGAATCCCGGTATCTGTAACCCAGTGCAAGCTTCTGGAGGTGGAATCCAAGGCGGATGATTTTGATTTGCTGGTTACCACAGGAAAGTTTACGGGCGGCAATGTGAATATCCCGGTGGTAGGCGCCATTTCCCTGCTGACAGGAATTAATGAGGATGCAACGCTGGATGAGATTCTGTCCCATCTGAAATAAAAAGGGGTTTGAGTGTGTCTCAAACGCGCTCAGGACAGACAGCCGTGGGCTATGAAAGACAAATGAAATCTTAGGGGAGATTAATCATATGCAGATACTTTATAATATTTTCAATACGATTCTGGATGCAGGCGCTGTGGTCATGCTTCCAATCATCATAACCATCATAGGGCTTATTTTCCGGGTGAAATTATCAAAGGCTTTCAGAAGCGGCCTTACCATCGGCATTGGCTTTGCGGGTATTAATCTGGTCATCAACATGATGAAGAGCAATCTGGGGCCTGCCGCCCAGGCCATGGTGCAGAATTTCGGTATTAAGCTGGATATTCTGGATGTGGGCTGGGGAGCCATTGCGGCAGTTACATGGTCATCGCCGATTATCGCTATCCTTATATTCTGTATTCTGGCCACCAACATTGTTATGCTGGTACTGAAGGCCACAGATACCCTGGATGTGGATATCTGGAATTATCATCACATGGCAATTGTAGGAATCATGGTTTATTTTGTGACTAAAAATGTGGCAATGGGTATCGGTGCAACGGTCATCATGGCCATTATCACATTTAAGCTGTCAGACTGGACCGCGCCTCTGGTGGAGGATTACTTCGGCATTCCCGGCGTATCCCTTCCAACCATGTCAGCTCTTTCCTCCATCATTATCGCAGCGCCCCTTAACTGGCTGCTGGATAAGATACCCGGAATCAACAAGATTGATTTTGAAATCAAGGATGCCAAGAAATATCTGGGATTCTTTGGTGAACCCACCATCATGGGCCTGGTACTTGGCTGCGTTATCGGTGTTCTGGCCAAGTATTCAGTGGCTGATATTATGGCGTTGGGCGTAAACATGGCGGCTGTCATGGTATTGATTCCCAAGATGACCTCTCTTTTTATGGAAGGACTTATGCCAATCTCAGAGGCTGCCAAAAAGTTTACCCAGGAGAAGTTTAAGGGCAGGAAATTCCTTATCGGCCTGGATGCGGCGGTTGTAGTGGGAAATCCTGATGTCATCACCACATCCCTGATTGTCATTCCGTTAACCATCCTTATGGCTGCCGTACTTCCGGGAAACCGCGTGCTTCCCTTTGCGGACCTGGCGGTTGTGACCTTCCGTGTGGCCCTGGTGGTTGCTATTACCAGAGGAAACCTGTTTAAAAACATCATCATGGGCCTGGTGTGTACAGGGGCCATCCTGCTGGCAGGTACGGCTACAGCGCCTGTCCTGACCCAGCTGGCCACCTCCGTGGGCCTGGACCTGGGGGAAGGAATGATTACATCCTTCGCTGCCACCAGCCTTACGGTAAGCTTTCTGGTGTACGAGGCATTCATCAAGAAGCCGTACATTTTTGTGCCGGTACTGATTGCGGTTATGGCAGCCGTATGGGTGTTCATGAATCGTTATAACAAGAAGAAAACAATGTTAGCAGGAGGAAATGATGTTGCGGGCAATTGATAAATTGGAGCCGTTCCAGAAAGCCATATCCAAGGCCCATCTGGCATCGGCAGGCGTTTCCATCGACTCCCTGGACCACAAGCCGCTCATTGCCGTTGCCAACAGCTGGAATGAGATATGTCCGGGACATGAGCCTTTAAAACAGCTGGCTGAGGAGGTAAAGAAGGGAATCCTGGAAGCCGGCGGCGAGCCCATTGAGTTTAACACGGTAGCCATGTGTGACGGTATTGCCCAGGGGCATTCCGGTATGCGATACTGTCTGCCCCACAGGGAAATCATCACGGATTCCATTGAAGCCATGGTGGTGGGCGAGGGAGTGTTTGACGGAGTAGTGTACATGGGTTCCTGCGATAAAATCGTGCCGGGAATGCTGAACGCAGCAGCACGGATTGACCTTCCTTCAGTCATTGTCACGGCCGGTCCCTGCTATGCCCAGATAAAACCCAATGAGTCAAAGGAACTGCGCCAGCAGTTCCTGCGGGGAGAGATAACAGAGCGGCAGCTGATTGAGGGAACGCTCAAATATTACACGGGCCCCGGAATCTGTCCCTTTCTGGGAACAGCCAATACCATGGGCGCTCTCTGTGAGTCCCTGGGTATGATGCTTCCGGGAGGAAGCCTGATTCCTTCAAGCACCAGCATGCGCCGTTTCAGCGCAAGAGAATCAGGTCGGGCTGTGATGAAGATGGTGGAGAAGCAGATTCGCCCCAGCCAGATTATGACACGGGAGGCGCTGGAGAATACCATTACCCTTCTTTCCGCTATCGGAGGGTCCCTGAATGCCCTGATTCATCTACCGGCGCTGGCGGCAGAGCTGGGGATTTCCCTGGACTGGGATGATTTTTCAAAGATTACCACTGCCACGCCGGTACTGTGCTCCATTGTACCCAACGGAAACCGGACCGTGGTAGACCTGCACTATGCAGGCGGAATACCGGCTGTGATGAAAGAGCTGGAGTCTGTAATGAACAAGGATGTGATGACAGTGACTGGGGAAACACTGGGGCAGATTCTGGAGCGTACGTCTCAGGGCGACAGGGAAGTTATAAAGTCCATGGACGATCCTGTATCCAGGGCAGACGGAATCCAGGTGCTCTATGGCAATCTGGCGCCCCAGGGAGCCCTGGTAAAGACATCGGCAGTTCCCATGGAAGTGCGGCGTTTTAAGGGCACGGCCAGGGTATTTGAGGGCGAGGATGAGTGTTATGCTGCTTTCCGGGCAAAGGAGATAAAGGAAGGTGATGCCGTTATTGTACGCTATGAAGGCCCAAAGGGAGGTCCGGGAATGAAGGAGCTGCACCGGATTACGGAAATCATCAAGGGAATACCCAACACAGCGGTCATCACCGACGGGCGTTTCTCAGGGGCCAGCGGCGGCTTAAGCATCGGGTATCTGTGCCCTGAGGCGGCAGAGGGAGGCCCAATTGCCCTGGTTAAGGATGGGGACAGGATAACGGTGGATTTGTATAAGGATTACCTCCATCTGGAGGTCAGCGACGAGGAACTTGAAGCCAGACGCAGGGAATGGAAGGCAGTGACGCGTCCAAGAGAAAAGGGTCTCCTCGGCCGGTACGCCCGCCTGGTGAACACAGCCAGGTCAGGCGCTACCCTGAGCAGAGAGTAGAGAAAAAGAGTGTAAACCAGTTTCGGGAGCGGTTCCGTGCGGTTTGCGCTCTTTTTCGATTTGCGGTAAGAACCGTCAGGACGAGGGTGGGGATGGGGGAACAACGGAGGGCAGGAAGTGAATGTGAAAACCGATATAAAAACAGAAAAATAAGTATTAACCGGGATAGGGATTATGGTATACTGAAATGAGATTGGCCTAAGAATAAGAAATGAATGGTTAAGGGGAGGATACGGCAATGGAAGAACAAACAATGGAAGTACAAACAGTAGAAGAACAAACAACAGGATGCCTGGTATGTGGTGCGCCGCTGGAATATCTCCAGAGCCAGATTGAAATGGAATGTACCTACTGTCACAAAACATTTATGAGCAATGCCAGATGTGTGAACGGTCACTTTATCTGCGACAGCTGCCATGAGCAGATGGGCCTGCGTGTCATTGAAGATATATGCAGGCATACAGACAGCAAGGATCCGGTGGCAATCATGAAGAAAATCATCCTGTCTCCCTATATCTATATGCATGGACCGGAGCACCATGTGCTGGTGGGCTCCGCGCTTCTGGCTGCCTATAAGAACGCCGGGGGAGAACTGGATTTGGACGCGGCCCTGGAAGAAATGAGGAACAGAGGGGCACAGGTGCCGGGAGGTATCTGCGGTTTGTGGGGAACCTGCGGGGCGGCTGTGAGTACAGGTATTTTTGTCAGCCTGATTACAGGGGCCTCACCCTTAAGCGGAAAAGAGTGGGGGCTTTGCAATGAGATGACCTCCAGAAGCCTTGGGGCTATTGCCAAAACAGGGGGGCCCAGATGCTGTAAACGGGATTCCTACACAGCCATACTGGAGGCAGTGGATTTTGTGGGGGAGAAATTCGGGATATGGATGGAGCGGCCCAAAAAGACAGTATGCGGATTGTACGGCCGGAATGAACAGTGCCTGAAGGAAAAATGTCCTTACAATCCGCTGGGATAAACAGCGGGACACAGGGATCATTGTATGCCCCTTCCGATGGCTGACAAAAGGCTTTTGCCGGAATCGTCCGTGTCCTGGGTCAGTTCCCATATCATGATTCCGCCCAGGTTATCTCTGGCGTACGCGGTCTTTTTTTCAATGGTGGAAATGCCGTTATACCAGACATCCATTCCACTCACCATGGCATGGTCTTTATTCCCGGCATCCGGGTCAGCGGCCAGGATATCCCCGTAACCGGCCCAGCCGGGACGTCCGTAGAAGGGAACACCCAGCACCACTTTACCGGCTGGCATTTTTCTTGTGCCGCACCAGTAGGCGGCGCTGTTTACTGCAAAGTCATAGGAAGAATGGCGTTCCCCGTCACCGCCGTCATAGGCCATAACATGAATCCAGTCCACTGCGTTTAACACGGCATCGCTGTGGGCCGCGGCATCGTAATAGATATTGCCGTCTGCGCTGACCCCGCTGACGACAGCGCTGGTCAGAAGCTTTCCCTGGGCATGGAGCGCGTCTGCCAGGTAAAGAATCAGCTCCTGGTACTGGTTCTTGGAGGGCCCGTCCACCCTGGGATGCTCCCAGTCCATGTCCACGCCGTCAAACCCGTACTCATTGCACATGGCCAGTATTTCATCGCCCAGCTGCCTGGTTTTTTCACTGGTTGAAGTGGCGCTCACGAAGACTGGTTCCAGCTCGGCACCGTTATAGCTCCATCCGCCCACAGCTAATAAGACCTTGACCTGGTTTTTATGGGCGTCCTCTATCAGGCGGACTGCTGTTTCCGGATTTTCCAGGGGGAGCAGTCTGCTGTCCGGTGTGGGGATGGCAAATGCGTAGGCGATGTGGGTCAGCACATCCATCTGCAGCTTTTGGGGCTGGTAGGATTTCCAGTCAGGGTAATAACCCACCACCTTTACCGGGGATGAGGCGCCGGCTTTGGGAGCGGCCTGGGAATCTGCGGGAGGGGGCGTCTGCGGAGCAGCCTCCCACACATCGGCCTGCCCTGGAATGTCCCCTAAGGTCCACCACCTGGCTATGTATATTTTACCGCCGCAGGCCACCTGATCGCCGCCTGTATAGGTGGTGTTTTTGTCCCACTCAGCATAGGACGGTCCGGAGGTCAGTATGGCCTGGGGAGCAGGGATGCTGACGGCAGCTTGTTCCTGGGAAGCCGGGAGTGCTGAGTCCTCTCCGGTGGTTATAAGGGGGACGTTTTCCTGTGTGCCGGATATCCGGGAACCGGAAGTATCTGCGGCTGCATGTCCTCTCACCGCGCTGGAGAGCAGGAATCCGGCTATGAGTCCAAGCAGGAATATGAGAAGAAAAATACCTGTTTTCCGTTTGTCCATGATTGTTCCTTTCCTTTGTTTTATCAGATTTCTGCTGTATTTTCAGATTTTCATTCCCACAGGTTCTGATTCAGCCTGTTATTGATATGAGTATATTATACAATAAGATTAGGGTTAAGGAAACAGGCGGCGCCGGAACTGCTGCAAATGAAAGACCGGAAAAGACCTTCCAGAAAGGCAGTTCTGCCATGTCAGTCATAGACAGGCAAAACAGTGCAATGATATAATAATATAAATACCTGTAATTTTACGGAACATAATCCGGACAACAGGAATGACACACAACTGCCCGTATGGAGGAGCTTATGCAAGAGGATACCCTTAAACAATTCCTGCCAGCCACTGAAAGCTGGTTTAGGAAAACATTCGGAGAACCCACCAAAATACAGAGAGAAGCATGGCCCGCCATTGCTGACGGAAAGCACGTGCTGGTAAGCGCTCCAACCGGTACAGGAAAGACCCTTTCAGCTTTCCTGGTGTTCATAGACCAGTTGGGCGGATTGGCTGAGAGGGGGGAACTTAAGGAGGAGCTGTATGTGATATATGTGTCTCCCCTTAAGTCTCTGGCGGGGGATATCAGGGAAAATTTACGCAAACCTTTGGAGGGGATCGGGGCAGAAGCTCCCGGGGAAAGCAAAGCGGAAAGCAGACCGGGTAATCCATCCATAGGGCAGATTCAGGCCGCCATCCGTACCGGGGACACGCCTCAGAAAGAGCGCCAAAGGATGGTAAAGCATCCGCCCCACATCCTGATTATCACTCCGGAATCCCTTTATCTCATGCTGACATCCAAATCCGGCCGACAGGTGTTAAAGACTGCAAAAGCAATTATTTTGGACGAGCTTCACGCCCTCATAGACACCAAGAGGGGGGCGCATCTGATGCTGTCAGTGGCCAGGCTGGATAAACTTTGCGGCCGCAGGCTTCAGAGAATTGGCCTGTCAGCCACCATTGAGCCGTTGGAGCTTGCGGCCGCCTACCTGTCCCCGGAACCGGCCGTTATCTGTGCACCTTCCATGGATAAACAGGTGGATATACAGGTTATTGGTACGGCTCCTGCTGTGGGAAGGCGGAAGGATCCGGTATGGGAAGAGCTGGGAATGGCAGTATACCGCCAGTGCCTAAGCTGTAAGAGTGTAATTGCATTTTCCGAAGGAAGGCGTTATGTGGAAAAGCTGGCATACTATGTAAATCTGTTGGGCGGGGACGGGTTTGCCAGAGTCCACCACGGAAGTCTGTCAAAGGAACAGAGGGATGAGGTGGAACGGGATTTAAGAGAGGGGAGGCTGAGACTGTTATGTGCCACGTCGTCCATGGAACTGGGCATTGACGTGGGGGATGTGGAGCAGGTTCTGCAGGTTGGATGTCCCCGCACCATTTCCAGCACCATGCAGCGCCTGGGCCGGGCCGGCCATAATCCGGGCCGGGTCAGCGTCATGTATATGTATCCCAGGACTGCGCCCGAATCAGTATACTGCGGCATGACCGCACAAGTGGCCCGCCGTGGAGGCGTGGAACGGGCCAATCCTCCGCGCATGTGTCTGGATGTACTGGCCCAGCATTTGGTTTCCATGGCTTCGGGAGAGAGCTACAGCATAGATGATGTGATGGATGTGCTGGAGCGGTCGTATCCATTTTACCAGGTGACCAGGAAGGATGTGGAGGACGTCCTTGCCATGCTGGCAGGAGATTACGAACACAGCCGGGAGATACCGGTGCGTCCGAGGATTTTGTATGACCGGATTCACGGCCGGGTGGCTGGGGATGTTTACAGCCGTATGCTGGCCACGGCAGCGGGAGGGACCATACCCGACAAAGGGATGTACGCAGCCAAAACAGAGGACGGGGTGAAGTTAGGAGAGCTGGATGAGGAATTTGTCTATGAATCCAGGATCGGGGACCGGTTCATGCTGGGCTCCTTTGGCTGGCGTGTGGTCCGCCAGGATAAGGACTCTGTTATCGTGACCCAGGCCCCGGCCGAAGGCGCCAGACTTCCATTCTGGAAAGGGGAGACAAAGGGAAGAGATCTTAGAACCAGTCTTGCCTTTGGCCGTATATTAGGAGAGCTGGAGAAGGCATGCCGTGACGGAGAGCTGGAAAAAGCTCTGGAGAAACTGGGATTAGACGAGTCTGCGTCGGTCCATGCGTCCGGATTTATAACACGTCAGATTCAGGCCACAGAAGGACTGCCTGATGACAGAACCATAGTGGTGGAGCATTTTAAGGACAGTACAGGAAGCCACCAGGTCATGGTCCATGCTCTGTTTGGACGACGGGTAAATGGTCCGCTGTCCCTCGTCCTGCGTCATATAATACGCAATACCATGGGGATGGATGTGGGGAGTGTGGATGAGGAGGATGGCTTTCTTCTGTATCCATACGGCAGGGAGCAATTGCCGGAAGGACTTTTATTCCAAATCAACCCGGACCAGGTACGGCCGGTGCTGGAAGCAATCCTGCCTGATACGCCTCTGTTCGGCATGACATTCCGCTACAATGCTGCCCGCGCCCTGATGATGGGCATGAAACGGAATGGGCGCCAGCCGCTTTGGATGCAGCGTCTTAAGAGCACGGAAATGTTAAGCTCTCTGATGGACCAGCCGGACCATCCGCTGATTCGTGAGACAAAACGGGAATGTCTGGAACACCAGTGGGATATCAGCGGAGTGATGGAGATACTGGCCAGGATCCGATCCGGCTTCATTACGGTCAGAGAAATCTGGCTGGATGTCCCTTCTCCCATGTCTCTGCCCTTCCAGTGGCAGGCAGAGGCAGAAGAGATGTATGAGTATTCACCGGTGACGCCTAAAATCCGCCAGACCGTGCAGGAAGATTTGAAAAAAGCATTGCTTAAGCCCACACCAGAGGAACTGTCCAGGGGATGGTCACGGAGAAAAATGCCGGAAAATGAGGAGGAGCTCCATTCGCTTCTCATGATGGAGGGAGATTTGGAGGCAGGAGAGCTGGATATACCTGCTGACTGGCTGGAGGCCCTGGCCCGGCAGGGACTGGCCTGTTATGTGGAGCCGGGAATCTGGATAGCGGCAGAACATGAGGACGAATATATAAGGGCATTGCAGCAGCAGGATGAGGAAGCCGCAATGCACATCGTCCGGCGTATGCTCTATTACCGCGGCGGTCAGACTGCGGTGGATGTAAGGGAACGGTATTTTCTGTCTGAGGAAATGACAGAGGCGCTTTTAGATAAACTATGCCGCAGCAAAAAAGCAGTGGAGGACCAGGGCGTATACTATCACGAAAAGCTCTATGAGAGGGCCAGGGAAGGCCATATACGCAGCCTGCGCAGTCAGACAGCCACACAGCCCGCATCTCATTACGCCGCGCTGATGGCTGCCAGGGCAGTGACACATTCCACGGCAGAAGAACAATTAAGGGAAGCCGTGGAAAAAGGATGCAGAAAGCCATGCCCTGTACGCTTTTGGGAAAATGTGTACTTTGCCAGGCGGGTGGAGCGGTATGGAGCCAGTCTTCTGGACCGGCTGCTGGCTCAGGGGGACTATTTCTGGAGAATGTCGCCGGAAGGAACCCTTTGTTTTTGCAGCTATGAGGATATAGACTGGGAGGCATCTGCCGGGGTAGAGGCAGCAGGGCTTAAGGGCGATGAGCTTCTCATGTACCAGGAGTTAAGGCGCAGAGGAGCCAGTTTCCTTAAATTCCTTACAAAAATACCAAAGGAAGGCAGCGCCCAGGAAGTATTGTTAAGTCTGGCTGAAAAGGGCCTGGTATGTGCAGACAGTTTTGTGCCTGTAAGGCAATGGCAGAATCAGGACAAGGTAAAGAAAGCTGCTGTGAGACAACGTGTGAATACCAGGGTCATGGCACTGTCAGCTGGGCGGTGGGATATAGTAAGGCCGGTAAGAAAATATGGACCGGAGGAATGGCTGGAGCAGTTTTTTGATGAAAATATGATTCTGTGCCGTGAGACTTTTAGAAAGTCTGTACAGGCTGTGTCAGACTCGCCTTATGTCCTGGCCGGAGAAGATGGAAAAAAATGGGAGTGGAGCTGGGCCCAGGCATTGGAAATTCTTCGTATCTGGGAATATACAGGCCGCATCCGCAGAGGTTATTTTGTAGAGGGGATGTCAGGAGCCCAATTTGTCCGCGGAGAGGATTATGATGCCGTGACTGGCGCATTGAGGGAGCCGGATGACCATACGGTATGGTTAAACGGAACAGATCCGGCCCTGGTGTGGGGAAAAGTTCTGGAACTACCTGAAAAATGTGGATTTCTGGCAGTGGCCGGAACAGCGGTGGCCCTGAAGGCGGGAAAGCTGGCTGCTGTAATGGAACGCCAGGGCAGAGTACTGCGTATTTACAATGCAGAAGATATGAAGGAAGTGATGGCGGAATTTGTCCGTGCGTTCAAGCAGGGTGCCATATATCCGGAACAAAAGAGGCTTGTATTGAAAGAGTATCCGGCGGAGGCGGCAGAGGCTTTGCAGCATGCAGGATATATGCGGGAAATGAAGGATTATGTAATATATAAGTAGAGTTGGTTTCTGTGAGTTGGGAGCCCTTCAAACCAGGTGCGAATGCCAAGCTGACATGAAATGCCTGGGAGATTCGCACCTGAAAAACAGAGGAAAAGGCTGTGAAAGCGGGCTGGGTGAATGGACTGAATTGGTTGAACTGGGGAGAGAAGAGCATAATGCATAAAATGTTAGGGGGGATGTGGAGCAGGTTTGGATAATTTTGCTGTCGAGGCTCGCGAGAGCCTTGTGGATTGAAATCCTGGACATTGGGAATGTGTTTAAGGTCTGGAAGGTCGAGGCTCGCGAGAGCCTTGTGGATTGAAATGCACTTGAACGCTCGTATAGCCTGAGACAGTGAAGTCGAGGCTCGCGAGAGCCTTGTGGATTGAAATCCATCCATCCGGGATATGGAATGGATTTATTACGTCGAGGCTCGCGAGAGCCTTGTGGATTGAAATTTACCGCCTTATCCTCTTCCGGCTCTCCCTCCGGTCGAGGCTCGCGAGAGCCTTGTGGATTGAAATTAATGTATCCCCTATCATGGAGAAAAGCGAAAAAGTCGAGGCTCGCGAGAGCCTTGTGGATTGAAATAAATGCAGTAAGGTTATTGTCAATATCCTCTATACGTCGAGGCTCGCGAGAGCCTTGTGGATTGAAATGGGTGTGAAATAGTCAATCGGCTTTTTGGTAACCGTCGAGGCTCGCGAGAGCCTTGTGGATTGAAATTGATTTTGTTATACTGTTGACTGCCTGGACCATTGGTCGAGGCTCGCGAGAGCCTTGTGGATTGAAATATACTCTGCTGTGTGGGCAGCCATGACTGCACGGTCGAGGCTCGCGAGAGCCTTGTGGATTGAAATGGATGTATCTCACATTTAAGGGAGGATAGTTATGTCGAGGCTCGCGAGAGCCTTGTGGATTGAAATTTCTTAAATTCCTTGGCCATCCCTTCCATAAACGTCGAGGCTCGCGAGAGCCTTGTGGATTGAAATTCATCTGAGATATCACAAATAGTTGTAGACCGGCGTCGAGGCTCGCGAGAGCCTTGTGGATTGAAATATTTGATATACTTAAGTTGAACAATCTTTACTATGTCGAGGCTCGCGAGAGCCTTGTGGATTGAAATATGTTACCGCGGACTACCTGCTTACCGGCAAAGAAGTCGAGGCTCGCGAGAGCCTTGTGGATTGAAATTCCATGGTCATGCCCTTAGCCTGTATCATCAAAAGTCGAGGCTCGCGAGAGCCTTGTGGATTGAAATCTTTTCAGGTTTTTCGCACATTGGAGGGGCTTGAGTCGAGGCTCGCGAGAGCCTTGTGGATTGAAATGATCTGGAATACTTCGGGCGGGCCTATCTCCCGCGTCGAGGCTCGCGAGAGCCTTGTGGATTGAAATTGGCTTAACAGACGAGAGAAAAACAGGCAAATAACGTCGAGGCTCGCGAGAGCCTTGTGGATTGAAATAGCGGTATCACAACGAACACTTGGCGGAAGGAGGGTCGAGGCTCGCGAGAGCCTTGTGGATTGAAATCCCACTCTTAATTGCGGAACGGATTGGAGATACTGGTCGAGGCTCGCGAGAGCCTTGTGGATTGAAATTGCAATATACGGTAATATGATAACGGACGCCCGAGTCGAGGCTCGCGAGAGCCTTGTGGATTGAAATCTCAGTAATATAGCTGTTTTTCTATCGACTTCACGTCGAGGCTCGCGAGAGCCTTGTGGATTGAAATTACAGTTGACCCCACCACAATCCACCAGTCTGTAAGTCGAGGCTCGCGAGAGCCTTGTGGATTGAAATGAGTCCACCAAAATCATCTACAATTACTCTGCGCGTCGAGGCTCGCGAGAGCCTTGTGGATTGAAATATATACCAGTCTGGATGCCTGGATGGGCTTAACAGTCGAGGCTCGCGAGAGCCTTGTGGATTGAAATTATTGTTGTCGTTCGTTTGTCGTTAGAATGTCGCGTCGAGGCTCGCGAGAGCCTTGTGGATTGAAATATGATAATTGCGGGCAATCCAGTATCACTTGTGGTCGAGGCTCGCGAGAGCCTTGTGGATTGAAATTTAATAAACTCCCCCCGTCTTTGTCTTTCGGCATGTCGAGGCTCGCGAGAGCCTTGTGGATTGAAATCCAAGAGTCACCGGATATATAAGCGAGTGCGCTAAGTCGAGGCTCGCGAGAGCCTTGTGGATTGAAATCGGCAAAAGGGGTATTGATTCGCTTTCCATGCAGGCTCGCGAGAGCCTTGTGGATTGAAATCACCTCCAGGGTCAGGAACCGGTATGGATATATGGTCGAGGCTCGCGAGAGCCTTGTGGATTGAAATGACAAAGTATATATGTCAAAAGTATTTACGTTTACGTCGAGGCTCGCGAGAGCCTTGTGGATTGAAATCAACGTAACACCTTTTCGCCGGTAAACCCCATAACGTCGAGGCTCGCGAGAGCCTTGTGGATTGAAATATATATCAACGCTACGAGGTGAGAAATATGTAAGGTCGAGGCTCGCGAGAGCCTTGTGGATTGAAATAAACTGTATACCTCCACTCAAAAAGGCCCGGGGCTGTCGAGGCTCGCGAGAGCCTTGTGGATTGAAATAATTTACTATCCTCCTATACAGACACACGCACCGTCGAGGCTAGCGAGAGCCTTGTGGATTGAAATTTATGACAACTTTGGAAGCCCATTGAACCACACGTCGAGGCTCGCGAGAGCCTTGCAGACCAAAAGATACCTGTAAGCCCCTAAATTGATGCAAAAGGAAAATTGCTCCCCACGTACCTAATGCATTGAAAGCAGCCATAATTATATATTGAGAATTCGCAAAACATCAGTTAAAAGAACATATTAACAGTATCCCGGTCAACAGGGAATCCGTTAAGCGCATACCACCCCCCCCCAGCAAATAACATCCGCCCCAAAAAACACCAACATAAACAAAGGAGTAACACATATATGATTGAAATAATCTATAAAGACAAACGCTTTCTTGTTAAGGGCAGCTTTTCCATAGGAATAGCAGGAAACTATGTAAATGAGGATTTTGGGGACGAGAATATCATGATTAACGATACGTTAGAGGAAATCATGAAAGAATTGAAGGATGAGGACTCCTTTTGGTACAAGCCGCTGTTTCCCTATCTTAAATCTGAGACAGCAGACAGTGGCGGAATAGCCAGAGGTCTTACCGCGTACTACAATCAAAAGGAAAAAGAAATCAGGGAGAATGAAAAGCAAATTAATGATTGTATATTATATCGGCTTTTCAGTGACTTAACAGGCAGCGGGTATCCATTTTGGGAGATAGAACAAGCGGTTATACCGGGGCGTATGAAAAATGGAGGCGGGGAGTTCCGGGAAAAAGAAGTATACTCAAAAGAAACAGCCGAAGTTTTCCAGTGGGCTGATGAATTCGACTGCGTACCCAATAATGGAACCGTGGATAAAACAGATGTGGAAGAAAGGCTTAGGGAATTGTTTCCCATGTTCAACTTTGAAGGGTTGGTTAAGACCATGATTCCGGAAGGTTTATCATTGCAGGGGCGGTTCATGGCTTTTCAGTTTTCAGACGGATGGGGATCTGATTTGCTGGAATGCGCATATGATGAAATGGATGAGGAATTTGCCTTCAGGGATTGGCACAATCATTAGGTGAAAACCAATCCGGAAAAGGTAAGTTGAGTGCCATAATGGTGCCCAAGTCAGCAGACAGAATATGGACAGTAGCGTGAAGCAGTGAAACGAAATGAGCTGTTTGACATTTCCATGCGCTAAGATTAGAATGAAAAAAGCAAGTTATATGCAAGTTATATGTTTGCCTGCCCTGGGCAGATTACCCGGCATATCAGCAGTTGCAGAGGAGATAAAGATATGCATCCAAATTTTTGGTTAATTATTATTTGTGCTGTTATAGCGATTACAATAGCTATTGTAATGAACAAGAAAAAGAAATAGTGAAAGAAATTCCAGGTTATAGAGGGGGCGAATTCCTCTGTTAATTGAAAACTGCAGGAGGCGGTTATGGACTACAAAATCAGAACAATATCAGAGGGAGAAGAAAGCCTGCTTCAAGATTTTTTGTACCAGGCTGTCTTTGTGCCGGAGGGAGTGCCTGCACCGCCCAAATCAATCATCAGTCAGCCGGAATTGCAGATATATATAACCGGCTTCGGGACGAAAAAAGACGATATTGGTTTGGTTGCAGAGGTTAATAAAAAGGCTGTGGGCGCTGTTTGGGTACGCATTATGAATGATTACGGACATATAGATAATGCCACTCCGTCTATTGCAGTCTCCCTGTATAAAGATTACCGTGGATATGGAATAGGTACAGCTTTAATGAAAGAAATGCTCCGTATTCTGAAAGACAGAGGATATAAGCAGGTGTCACTTTCCGTACAAAAAGCAAATTATGCTGTGAACATGTATCAAAAAACAGGATTTGAAATTGTGGATGAAAAAGGGGAAGAATATATTATGCTTTGCCGTCTGTGATAATACAATTCCAGCTTTTTGCCCGTATACGGCAAAATCACAGTAAAATAAACTAGAACATGAGAATATCCGGTTTCTTAGTAATCATACAGATCCATTTTCTGAAAGGAGAGATAAAAAGCCATGGAACAGATGTCATTATTCGATGACAGAGAAGTATACAATCCTCTGGCCAGCAGGCTGCGCCCGGATGACCTGGACGGATTTGTGGGACAGGAGCATCTTTTGGGAAAGGGGAAGCTGCTGCGCCAGCTCATTGAGCAGGATAAGATTCCATCCATGATTTTCTGGGGGCCTCCCGGTGTGGGCAAAACCACCCTGGCGGGAATCATAGCAAAGCGGACCAATGCCCAGTTCATTAATTTCAGTGCTGTTACCAGCGGCATAAAGGAAATCAAGGAGGTCATGGTCCAGGCTGAGAACAGCCGGAGGATGGGAATTAAGACCCTTTTATTTGTGGACGAGATACACCGCTTCAACAAGGCACAGCAGGACGCGTTTCTCCCATATGTTGAAAAGGGAAGCATCATTCTGATTGGGGCCACCACGGAGAATCCTTCCTTTGAGATCAACAGCGCTCTCCTGTCACGGTGCAGGGTCTTTGTGCTCCAGGCATTGACGGAGAATGACCTGGCCCGCCTTATAAAGACAGCGCTTAAGAGTCCTAAAGGGCTGGGTTATCTGAATGTGGAGATCACAGACTCTATGATTGATATGATTGCCGGGTTTGCGGACGGGGATGCCAGGACGGCTCTGAATACCCTGGAAATGGCAGTGACAAACGGGGTAATCAGTCCGGATAAGACCACGGTCACAGAGGATGTGCTGAAGCAGTGCATCGGGAAAAAGAGCCTTCTGTACGATAAGAAAGGGGAAGAACACTACAACCTTATATCCGCGCTCCACAAGTCCATGCGCAATTCCGACCCGGACGCAGCCGTATACTGGCTGGCGCGTATGCTGGAAGCAGGGGAGGACCCGCTGTATGTCGCCCGCAGGCTGGTCCGCTTTGCCAGCGAGGACATAGGAATGGCGGACAGCCAGGCTCTGACGCTGGCAGTGTCTGCTTACCAGGCGTGTCATTTTCTGGGAATGCCTGAGTGTAATGTACATCTGAGCCATACCGTGATTTACCTGTCCATGGCGCCTAAATCCAATTCTGCCTATATGGCCTATGAATCCGCCAGGACTGACGCCCAGAACATGCTGGCTGAGCCGGTGCCCCTTACCATTCGCAATGCTCCTACCGGACTCATGAAAGATCTGCATTATGGCGACGGCTACGTGTATGCCCATGATACAGAGGAAAAGATAGCCCGGATGCAGTGCCTGCCGGACTCCCTGGCCGGAAGGGAGTATTATTATCCTACGGACCAGGGCGCGGAGGAACCTGTAAAAGGCAGGCTGGAGGAAATCAAGAAGTGGAAGAGAGGGCAGTAATGCCCAATAGCCCCGGTATCCGTACCTGCCTCCGGCCATTCATACGGATTTCCGGCCATCCTTCTAAACAATCATCAGTTCCTTTGTCATGGTATTAAGGGATTCACAGCCTTTTTCCGTTATCACGATTAAATCCTCTATACGTATGCCAAACTGTCCAGGCAGGTAGATGCCTGGCTCATTGGAGATTACATTTCCGGTTTCCAATACACCTTCTTCGCTGGCTGAGGCAAAGGGCGGCTCATGAATATCCAGCCCTATGCCGTGGCCCAGCCTGTGGGTGAAGTATGCCCCATATCCTGCCCGCTCTATGACACTGCGGCCTGCCAGGTCCATATCACGGCAGGCCGTGCCCGGGGCAGCTGCCTTCAGGACAGCCAAGTGGGCTTCCAGAACAATGGAATACACCTCTTTAAATTCATCTGATGCATATCCCACGGCGCAGGTTCTCGTCATATCTGCATGATATCCCTTATAGGTCCCGCCAAAATCGAACATTACCGTGTCTCCTGCCTGTACCTTGTTGTCCGACAGGATGGGATGGGGGGAGGCGCTGCCCGGACCGCAGGCAATGAGGCCGGGGCCCACTGCGTCAAAGCCTTCCTCCAGACGCAGTTTCATCAGCTGTTCTGACAACTGGCGCTCTGTTTTTCCTTCCAGGCCATTCTCCAGCAATCTGGCAAAGGCCCTCTCGGCCATTTCCTGTGCTCTCCTGATTACGGCAATCTCTTCCGGCGTCTTGCTCTTCCTCAGGGGAACCAGGACACTGTCTGCATTGTTCCATGAAACGCCGGGATACAGTTCCATGAGCCGGATAAGGCAGCTGCTCTGCATTCTGCCTGCCACAGCTGCTTTTATGTAGGATTTCCTGGATATGCCGGGGGAGGCGGACAGGACCGAGTACATTTTTTTAAATGGGTCCCCGCTGTCTTCCCAGAAAATGGGGGCTGCCTGGCAGTCCACCTCTTTTAAATAGTTTTTTTCCACGGCAGGACACAGGAAATAGGAGTCGTGTTCGGTTAGGAGCAGGGCGGTCAGACGGTCCGTGGCTGGTTTTGAGTAGCCTGTAAGGTACATAAGATCAGATGAAGGCGTGATGACCAGCAGTGAAATGCCGGCGTCCTCCATGCGGTTTCTTGCTTTTGCAATGCGCTGGTCATAAATATTCATAAAAATTTCCTTTCTCACATTCAAAAATCATCCCGTACTGATAATATTATAAAACATATTAGATATAGAATAAATGTACAAATTTAATGAATTATTTTATTAATAATAGCCAAATAACACAAAAAATGCTTGACATACCCCTTAACTGATAATATTATTAATAATATCAGAAGAGAGAATAATATACATATACATGCATCAAAAAGGGAAAGGAAGTAACAAAATGGAAACCATGACAAAGAGGGAACGTATCAGAAATGTATTAGAAGGAAAACCGGTGGACAGGACGCCTGTGGGATTCTGGCTTCATTTTCCGGAAGAAATGCATCATGGTGAGAAAGCCATTGAGGCCCATCTGGACTTCATGAAGGCCACGGATACAGATATCCTGAAAATCATGAATGAAAATATCCTGTATGACGGGAATACAAAAATTGAGCGGCTGGGTGACATCAGCAAGTTCAGGGGATTTTCCAGGAAGGATGCCATCTTCCAGGACCAGATGGAAATTATCAAGAGGATAGCCGACAAGGCAAAGGGAGAGTATCCCATCATGTCCACCATCCACGGCCTTATTGCCTCCGCCTTCCATGAGACAGGTTTTGCAGGCAACTACACCAGTATGGGATACCAGCTTACCTTATTCTGCCGGGAACGTCCGGCTGAGATGAAAAAGGTGTTCCGGACCGTGGCTGAGACTCTTATGGAATTTTCAGATTGTTCCCTGGAGGCCGGCGCGGAGGGAATCTTCTATGCGGCCCTGGGAGGAGAGCGGAATTTCTTTACAGATGAAGAGTTTGAGGAATTTGTGGCCCCCTACGAGAAAATGGTGTATGACCACATCAAAAAGACCACGGATTTCAATGTGCTGCACATATGCAAGAGCAATATTGACTTTAACCGCTATAAGGATTTGCACCCGGCCATTGTGAACTGGGGGATTTACGGAAATGATTTCAGCCTGACAAAGGGCGCCGGGCTTTTCAGTGACAGTATTATTCTGGGAGGATTCCCGGACAGGCACGGAGTCCTGGTCACCGGGACAGAGGAAGAAATCTTTAAACATACCAGCGAGGTATTGGAGGAGATGAAGGGAAGGCCCTTTATCGTGGGCTCAGACTGCACCCTTCCCACGGAAATCGCCTATGACCGCATCCGGTGCGTGGTGGACTCAGTGGAAAAGCTGGAGAAGAGGTAAAACCGGAACCGGCATCCATCAGGTGGTGATGCCAGTCCCCAGCAGCTCATCCTCCATAAACAGGATATCTTTTTTCAGATACTCATGAGCCGAGAATACGTCGTGTCTTTCCAGGCTGGACACGAAGAAGTCGTGGTAACTGGCTTTATTGGCAGCAATTACATCCTTTTTCAGGGTGTACAGCTGGGCATAGGCCCGGCGGTAGGTGGTCATGGCCTGCTCCATGGCATTGTTCACCTGCTCGTTGCCTGCCAGGCGCACCACTGTCATGTGAAACTGGTAGTTGTTGCGCCAGGCTATCCACAAATCCTTTTTTTCCGGATTTACCAGGCGCACCTGGTTCTGGCGCTTCAGCTCTTCGATGTCAGCCGTGGTGATGTTCTCCATGACCTTGGGGAGGCTGGACAGTTCCAGGTAGAGACGCAGCTCCGTCACATCGCGGACATTCTTACTGCTGATGGCAGTCACCTGATAACCGCATCTGGGAATGCTTTTCAGTACATTTTCATGGCATAGCTGGATTAAGGCTTCCCTGACAGGGGATTTGCTGACCCCGAAGTAGGATATCATATGGTTTTCCGTGAACAGGGTGTCAGGCAGCAGCTTTCCCTGGCAGATTAGCTCGATTAACTGCTGGTATACGGTGTCCTTTAAGGATAGTTTCGGTGACTGGTTGTCCATGTATAACTCCTTTTTGCATTGAGATAAGCGAAGGGAGAGAGAATCGCTTTTAATATTATAATAGGCCAATATAAAAAATTTGGCAACGGAATTTTTAAAATATGAAATGAGGAGGATATGCAGATGGAACGTTATAGGTACATTGCGAAACGGCTGTTGACAGCAATCCCTACCTTCTTGGGTATCACCATTCTGGTGTATGTGGTGGCCTCCCTGGCGCCCAGCTCGCCGTTGGAAATCCTGTTTAACGACCCTTATGCCACTGCCGAGGAGATGGCAAGGAAGAGTAAGGAACTGGGACTGGACCAGCCGGTTATCATCCAGTATATCAGATGGCTGGTGCAGCTGGTGCAGGGAAACATGGGAATGTCCATCCGCACCAACGGCCAGGTGCTGGATATGATTCTGGAGCGGATAGGGCCCACGCTGATTCTTACGGGAAGCGCCATGGCCCTGACCATTATCATTGCCCTGCCCCTGGGAATCATGTCAGCTTATAAGCCCTACTCAGGCTGGGATTATATTTCCTCCGGACTGTCATTTATCGGGTCCGCCATGCCGAATTTCTTCGCGGGACTGGTGCTGATATATTTCTTCTGCATCAAGGTGAAGCTGTTCCCTACCTCCGGCATGTACGACTCCTCCGGAGTCAGGACCTGGCCCATGTTCTTCCACCACCTGGTGCTTCCGGCCGTGGTTCTGGCCATTCAGCAGATAGGAAGCCTCATACGCCAGTGCAGGGGCTCTATGCTGGAGGTGCTCCAGGACGATTATGTCCGCACGGCCAGGGCAAAGGGGCTTCATGAGCCGTCGGTGCTGGTGCGCCACGCTTTGAGAAACGCATGGATTCCGCTGGTATCCTGGTTCGGCATGCAGATTCCTTTTCTGATAGGAGGGGCGGTTGTGACGGAGCAGATATTTGGATGGCCCGGGCTGGGAAGTCTGATGGTACAGTCCATCAATGCCAGGGATTATCCTGTTATCATGGGCATCACGGTGGTGATTGCCATTGTGGTGTTATTGGGCAACCTGCTGGTAGACCTGGTGTACGGACTGTTGGATCCAAGGATACGTTATGATTAAGAAGAAGGAAGGTGAGAACATGAAACAGGATGAAAGATTAAAGGATATTCCGGCAAATTCTTATTTTCATGACGTGCTCCAGCGGTTTTGCGCCCACAAACCGGCCATGGTAAGCGCTTTTGTACTGACCCTGGAAATCATACTGGTCATTGCCCTGCCCTACATACTGCATCTGGACCCGTATACATCGGATTACGAGGTGATGTTCGGTTCGGCGCCCAGCGCCATTCATTGGCTGGGAACAGACGATATCGGGCGGGATATCTTCGCCAGGTTCATTTACGGAGGGCGGGTATCCTTAAGTGTGGGTATCATATCCGCAGTCATCAGTATGGCGGTGGGTGTGCCCCTGGGACTTCTGGCAGGGTACTACAGGGGAATTGCCGAGACGCTGATTATGCGCTGCGCGGATGTGTTCATGTCGTTTCCGGCCATGGTTCTGATTCTGGTGCTGGTATCTGTACTGGGGCCCTCTGTGGCCACGGTTACCATTGTTATCGGAGTCCTGGGCTGGCCCAAGTTTGCAAGGCTTATCTACGGAAATGTGCTGTCGGCCAGGGAACAGGATTACGTGGAGGCGGCCAGGGCCATCGGCACAAAGGACGGCACTATCCTGACAAAATACATACTGCCCAACACCTTTGCCCCGGTGCTCATTTCATTTACATTCCGTGCGGCCCAGGCCATTATTACGGAATCAGCCCTTAGCTTTTTGGGAATGGGGGTCCAGGCGCCCCAGGCATCCTGGGGAAACATCCTCTATGATGCCCAGTCCATCAGCGTGCTTTCCCAGAGACCGTGGCTCTGGTTTCCCCCCGGCCTGGCCCTGCTGATAACCGTGCTCTGTATCAATTTCCTGGGAGACGGAGCCAGGGACGCCCTGGACACCAAAATGGTGATCAAATAGATACATGAAAATAAGTTCAAAATCAATGCCGAAAAGGCTTGAATAAAAAGGAGGATATAGTAATGAGAAAACGTTTAACAAAAATGACAGCTCTTGCCCTGTGTCTTATGATGGGACTGTCCGGCTGTTCAGCGCCTTCAGCGCCCAGCGATACCAAGGCCCCTGCCGCAACAGGAACAGCAGCCGTAGGCGGGGACGCCAAGGCGGAAGGCAGTGCAGACGGCAATGCCCAGGAGAACACTGCTTCCCAGGGACAGAAAATCGTGACCATGGCCATGACGGCCCCGTGGGACACCCTGATTCCCTTTAACACCACCAATGCCAACACGGACGCCGTGCTGGAGCTGATTTTTGACAAGCTGATTGTGGTAAAGGCAGACGGATCCTTTAAACCCCGTCTGGCAGATTCCTGGTCCATGGATGATGAGACCCATACCAAGATTACATTTAACCTGAACAAAAACGCCAAGTGGCATGACGGACAGCCTGTGACGGCTGACGACGTGGTATACACCGCAGAACTCATGTCCAACCCTGACATCAGCGTGGCCCGCCGTTCCAAGGTGGCTCCCTTTGCCGGTACGGAAGACGGAATCCGTGTGGAAGGAGAGGAATTCGGCGTGAAGGCCATTGACGCCAACACAGTAGAGTTTACACTGAAGGACCCCACCAACCTGGATTATATGCTGGACATCATGTTCCGCGATTTTTACATCCTGCCAAAGCACTGTCTGGAGGACATTCCTGTGAAAGACATGCTGGCAGCTGATTTCTGGAAAGCCCCCATTGGTTCCGGTCCATGCATCTACGAGTCTGAGATATCCGGCGAGCGCGTGGAATTCACGGCTAATAAGGATTACCACATCAACGCGCCTGAATTCGACCGCTTTGTTGTTAAAATCGTGCCGGCATCCAACCTTCTGTCAGGTCTGATGAACGGAGAGATTGATATTGTGGCCGGCGCAGGCATCGGCAACATCCCGTTAAATGACTGGGATATGGCGGGACAGCAGGAAAACCTGACCACAGAGGCAGTGGAATCCCTGGGTTACCAGTATCTTTCCTGCAATACCAAGAACATTCCCCAGGAAGTGCGCCAGGCAGTAAACATGGCCATTAACCGCGACGCCCTGGTCAATAACCTGATGAAGGGCGAAGGCGTACCGGCTCCGGGCCCCCTGGCTCCAAGCCACAGATATTTTAATGAAGAACTTCTTCCCATCCCATATGATGTGGACAAGGCAAAACAGATGGTGGAGGAATCCGGATTTGATACCAGCAAGACCTACCGCCTCAATGTGTCAAAGGGCAATGAGGTGCGCGAGAAATCGGCGCCCATGATTCAGCAGGACCTTGCAAAGATTGGCATTAACGTGGAAATCATCACCACAGACCACCCGACCCTGCTGTCCACCGCAAGAAAGGGCGAGTATGATTTTGCGCTGATTGGCTCCGGCGGTTCACCCGACCCGGGCGAGAGCGTGATGAACGTGACTCCGGGCCATCTGAATAACTTCTCCCAGAACGAGGATCCGTCCCTGGGCGAGGTGGGAAGAAAGGGCCTGAACCAGTTCAGCTTTGAGGACAGGAAGCCATTCTATGATGAGTACCAGATGATGCTCAGGGAACAGTGTCCGTTTGTGTGGCTGTATTTCCAGAAGGACCTGGTTGCCTACAACAAGAAAATCTCCAATGTATGCTTTGAGGATTACAGTCTTTTGAACCGTTCCGTTTGGGAATGGCATGTAGAATAGTCATGACGCAGCAAAGGCACCGGGATATTCCCGGTGCCGGCCCTGCAGAGGAGGTAGAATATGGCACAGCCATTATTAGAGGTTAAACATTTAAAGACACAGTTCAGGACCAAGAGGGGGACCGTGACTGCTGTGGACGATGTGAGCTTTTCCGTAAACCAGGGCGATACCCTGGGTATTGTAGGGGAGTCCGGCTGCGGCAAGAGCGTCACCTCCCTGTCCATCCTGCAGCTGCTTCCCCATGCAGTGGGTTCTGTGGCAGGCGGTGAAATCCTTTATAAGGGCGAGGATATTGCCAAAAAAGGGAATAAGGAAATGTGCCGGATAAGAGGCAGGGAGATTTCCATGATATTCCAGGACTCCATGACATCCTTAAATCCTGTGCTCACCATAGGAAGGCAGCTGGAGGAAACCATTTCCGTACACAGCAGTCTTTCAAAGGACGAGATAAAAAAGCAGGCTCTGGATATCCTTACAAAGGTTGGTGTCTCTTCTCCTGAGCAGAGGCTGAAGGAATTCCCCCATCAGCTGTCAGGGGGAATGAGGCAGAGGGTTATGATTGCCATGGCATTGTCCTGCAGTCCATCCCTACTGATAGCGGATGAGCCCACCACGGCGCTGGACGTAACCATCCAGGCCCAGATTATCGACCTGATGGTGGAGCTGAAGAAGAACATCAATGCTTCCATTATCCTTATCACCCATGATATGGGAGTGGTGGCTGAGATGGCTGACTACATCATGGTCATGTACGCGGGCAAGGTCATGGAGTACGGAAGCGCCAGACAGATATTCAAGGAGGCCATGCATCCTTATACACAGGGCCTTCTGGCCTCCATCCCCCGCCTTGACAAGGATTTGGACCGCCTGTTTTCCATTGACGGTACGGTGCCGTCCCTGGACAGGATGCCAAAGGGATGCAGGTTCTGCGCCAGGTGCCTCCAGGCCATGGACAAATGCAGGGAGCACCAGCCGCCGGTGTATGTCACGGATGACGGCCACAAGGTGAGCTGCTGGAAGTATGAGAATCTTAAGGAGGAAAAGGTATGAGCGGCAACGAGACAATTCTGGAAGTCAGAAATTTAAAAAAATACTTTTTCTCCGGCAAGAAGCGCAGGGGCAGGGAGCCGCGGGCGGTAAAGGCCCTGGACGGAGTCAGCTTTTCCATGGAGTACGGGGAAACCCTGGGCGTGGTGGGGGAGTCGGGCTGCGGCAAGTCCACCCTGGGCAGGACCATACTGCGCCTTCATGAACCCACGGAGGGACAGGTGGTTTACAGGGGAAAGAATCTGGCGGAATACGGCAGAGAAGAGATGCGCCAGATGCGCAGGGAGCTCCAGATTATATTTCAGGATCCCTATTCCTCGCTGAATCCGCGTATGACGGTCAGGGAGCTGATTTGCGCCCCGCTGGATGTATTTGCCATGGGTTCAAAGGAGGAAAAGGAAGCCAGGGTGATTGAAATTATGGATAAGGTGGGGCTTCCGCTGGAATTCATGAACCGCTATCCCCATGAGTTCTCCGGCGGCCAGCGGCAGAGAATCGTTATTGCCAGGGCCCTGGTGCTCAACCCAAGATTTGTGGTGTGCGATGAGCCTGTATCAGCCCTGGATGTATCGGTCCGGGCCCAGGTGTTAAACCTGATGATGGATCTTCAGAAGGAGCTGGACCTGACCTACCTGTTTATTTCCCATGACCTGAGCGTGGTGCGGTATATCTGTGACCGGATCATGGTCATGTATCTGGGAAATGTGATGGAAATAGCAGACAAGAAGGCGCTGTATGAAGACGCAAAACATCCCTACACCCAGGCCCTTCTCTCGGCTATCCCCATTCCGGATATGGATATTGAGTACAACAAAATCCATCTGGAGGGGGATGTGCCAAGCCCCTTTAACCCGCCCCAGGGCTGCAGGTTCCACACCAGATGCCGGTATGCAACGGAAAAATGCCGTGTCCAGGTGCCGGAATTAAAGGATGTGGGGGACAGGCATTTTGTGGCCTGTCATCTGTATGATGAATAAAAGCAGAAATTCAGACGGCAGGATGATGTGCCGTCTGAACTGCTATGAATAGAGGAAAATAAGGATATGGATGTAAAAGAATGGGTATTGTCCCAGAGAGAAAATATGCTGGATACCGCCATGGAGCTCATGAAAATACGCAGTGTCAGCGAACCGGGAACAAGGGAGCATCCCTACGGGGAGGGCTGCGCCATGGTATTGGACAAAGCTTTGGAGATAGGGAAGCAAATGGGCTTTGAGACGGAAAACCATGATTACCGATGCGGAAGTATTCTCATGCCGGGCCGGACAGGACAGGAAATAGGCATTTTTGTCCATCTGGATGTGGTGCATGAGGGAAACGGATGGACGACAGAGCCCTACAAACCTGTGATAAAGGACGGTTGGCTGTACGGTCGGGGAAGCGCGGACAACAAGGGGCCTGCTGCTGCCGCGCTCTACAGCATGAAATATCTGAAAGAACAGGAAGTCCCGCTGGAACACACCATACGGCTGTATCTGGGATGCAGTGAAGAGCGGGGGATGGAGGACATTGAGTACTATACCTCCCATTATCCTGCGCCGGAATTTTCCTTTACTCCGGATGCCTCATTTCCAGTGTGTTACGGGGAAAAGGGAATCCTGGAAGGGGAATTTTCATGTGCCATACCGGAGGGCCATGTGACCGGTTTTTCGGCCGGAGTGGCGTCCAATGCGGTTCCAGCAGAGGCACGGGTATGGCTGAACCGGACAAACTGCGATGCGGTCCGGGATTATGTGGACAGCCTTGATAACCCCCAGGATTTTACCGTAGAGGGCGGCAGCCAGATCGTTATAAAGGCTGCCGGGAAAACAGCACATGCCGCCTTTCCCGAGGGTTCTGACAGCGCGGCGGTGAAGCTGGCCCATATGCTGGCCAAAGCCCCCTTCCTGACAGAGGAGGAACAGGCCTGCTTCCGGTTCCTGGACCAGGGATTTGCTGATTATTACGGGGAAGGTATGGGCATTACCTTTGAGGATGGGCTGTCCGGCAGGCTTACCCTGGTGGGAGGCATGGCCAGGACAGAGAGAGGACGGTTCATCCAGAATTTTAATATCCGTTATCCGGTGACTGCCGGCGCGGAAGCACTGGTAAAGCAGATGAGCGCACAAGCCGGGAAATACGGATGGATTCTGGACTGGAGCCGGGATAACCCGCCCTGTGTCATTGATCCGGAAAGCCCGGTGGTAAAAGAGCTGACCGCCCTGTGCCGCCAGGTGCTGGGGACAGAGACAAAGGCTTATTCCATGGGCGGAGGCACCTACGCCAGAAAACTGCCTAACGCGGTCGCCTTTGGGCCGGGCATCAGAGGACAGAAAAAGCCCTGCCCTCCGGGCCGCGGCGGCGGTCACCAGCCGGATGAGTGTGTGAAGATTGAAAACCTTACCAATGCCATGGTGATATACATAGAGGCCCTGAAACGGCTGGATGTCCTGATAGGGGAGTGATACAGCGCCTGTTTTCTGCTTCCTGCTATTTTGACCGTAAATATTAAGAAAGCCGTCAGGTCTCTTCCGCCTTTTACATGCTATACTAAAACCACCACATCCTGCGCCGGGCGTGCAGGTTTGCAGGAACATGTATATAAAAGGAGGTTTGTGAGAGATTGGAAGAGAACAAGGAGAAAAAAGAAAAGACAGGCTTCATGGCTCAGGCCAGGTCTGTGATTATCGCCATTATCGCGGCACTTAGCGCCATTATCTGCGTCAGCATCTTTACAGGCGGACTGGTGGATTATAAGAAGAGCGGCGGGGGAAGCGGAATCACGGCAACCGGTTCTGCCAGCTGTGATTTTGAGTCGGATTTGATTGTGTGGAGAGGCAGCTTTTCTGTCCACGGCGATACGCCCAGGGATGCCTACGCCATCATCAAGAAGGATGCGGAACTGGTGAGACAGTATCTGGAGGAAAACCAGGTGGCGGAGGATGAGATGATATTCAGTTCCGTGAATATTTCCCAGACCTATACATCCAGATACGATGAGGAGGGCAAGTACCTGGGAGATGAGCCGGACGGATATGACCTGACCCAGAGTCTGACGGTTTCATCCTATGATATTGACAAGGTGGAGAATATCTCCAGGGATATCACTAAGCTGATCGAATCAGGGGTGGAGTTCGAGTCTGAGCTGCCGGAGTATTATTATACCAAGCTGGATGAGGTGAAGCTGGACCTGATTGAGAAGGCCACTGCCAATGCAAAGGAGCGTATTGACATTATGTCTGCCGGTTCAGGGGCAAAGGCGGGAAAGCTGTTAAGCGCCACTCTGGGCGTGTTCCAGATTACGGCAAAGAATTCCGGGTCGGAATCCTACAGCTACGACGGGTACCTGGACACCAGCTCCCGGTATAAGACTGCCAATATTACGGTGAGATTGAATTATGCGGCAGAGTAGGCAGTAAGATCAGGACGGCAAACGGGCTGTTCGGGAATATAATCTGTTCCCGGACAGCCCGTTTCGTATATGGGTGAGTCAAACATAAATCAGCAGCCGGCATCCGTCAGGCAGCCGCCTGTCCCAGAGGCTTTATCTTATCCAGATAAATCTTGCGGAACAGGATGGAGCTGAGCACCACAGAGGTGATTTCAGCCAGAGGCAGGGAGAGCCACACTGCATGCAGTCCAAAGGTCCGGGCAAAAAACCAGGCCAGGGGGAGGATACATACAAGCTGTCTGGCCACGGATATAATCAGGCTGTATACGCCGTTGCCCAGGGCCTGGAACACGGATCCCACGATGATGCAGTATCCTGCGAACAGGAAGCTGAGGCTGATAATCCGCAGGGCGGGAACACCGATGGCCAGCATCTCCTCGTCTGCCTGGAAGAGCATGAGCAGCTGGGGCGTCATAAGGTGGAACACCATCAGTCCGATGAGCATGATGCCCACTGCAATGCCGATGCTCAGCCAGACCGTTTCCATGATGCGCTTTTTACTGCGGGCCCCGTAGTTGTAGGCCACAATGGGTATCATGCCGTTGTTCAGTCCGAATATAGGCATGAAGATAAAGCTTTGAAGCTTGAAATATACTCCGAATACGGCTACGGCTGTCTCGGAAAAACCAATCAGGATTTTATTCATCCCAAAGGTCATGACAGAGCTGATGGACTGCATGATAATCGAGGGAACGCCTACCTGGTAGATAATGGAAATAGTTCTCCAGTTAGGGGTGAACGAACGGAAATTAATCCGCACCTCCTTGTTTTTGGAGTGGTTCAGGATGAGGGCCAGGAACATGGCCACAATCTGGCCGAATACAGTGGCTGCGGCAGCTCCCTGGATTCCCATTTTCGGCACTCCAAACAGGCCGAAGATAAGAATGGGGTCCAGTATAATATTGATAATGGCCCCGGTGCCCTGTGTAATCATACAGTAAAAGGTCTGGCCCGTGGACTGGAGAATCCGCTCGAACATCATTTCCCCAAAAAGCCCGAAGCAGAAAATGCAGACAATCTGGAGATATTGTACGCCGTATTCAATGATGACCGGGTTGTTTGTCTGGCTTTCAAAAAACAGCCTGGATCCGAACAGGCCGAATACTGCAAAGGCCAGGAAGCTTAAGAAGGCCAAAAACAGGCCGTTGGCAGCAGCCAGATTGGCCGCCTTTGAATTTTTTTCTCCCAGGGAACGGGACAGCAGGGCGTTGACGCCCACACAGGTTCCGGCGGATACTGCAATCAGCAGGTTCTGGATGGGAAATGCCATGGACACCGCAGTCAGGGCAGCCTGGTTTATCATGGATACAAACACGCTGTCCACGATGTTGTACAGGGCCTGCACCAGCATGGAGATAATCATGGGCAGGGACATGGATATAAGCAGCTTATTAATGGGCATAACGCCCATTTTGTTTTCTTGTGACATGTAGTGCGACTTCCTTTCTCGTTTGTGCATAAAAGATATTGTAACATTACTTATTATGGTAAGTCAATGACATATAGGGGCATAAAACGCTGGACATTGTGGGTTGTTTGTGCTATATTTAAAACAGTAATAATTACTATTATTGGCAATAATTTAGAGAAGGGGGAAACATAATGGCAGTATACCGTTGCAGATTCTGTGGTTCAATTTATGATGAGGAGAAGGAGGGAGTTCCTGTATCTGATTTAAAAGTCTGTCCCGTGTGCATGGTCACAGCCGATAAGCTGGTGAAGGCAGAGGATGGAGGGGCCGGCGCCAAGGCTCCGGACAGAGAAAAGGAGAAGCCCGTTAAAAAAGACGGAACCCGGGAAGCATGCCAGGACTGCGGCGGCAGTACAGGGGAGGCTGCTGCCTATGACCCTGAGTATGCCAGGACACAGACCGATGCCCGCTATATGGACGAAATTCATGAGATGGCTGTAAAGGGACAGTCCATCATTGCAGCCATGGGAACCCAGATGCCCATGCCGGGCTGGGATGACATCCTGTTTCTGGGGGCCCAGCTGAACCCCATGCCGCTTGATGAACATGCTCCGGTAAAAACAGAAACCATTATAGGAAAACATGCGGCCAAGCCCATGGTGCTGGACCATCCGGTTTATATTTCCCACATGTCCTTTGGAGCACTTTCCAGGGAAACAAAGACAGCGCTGTCCAGGGGAAGCGCCATGGCCCGCACAGCCATGTGCTCCGGCGAGGGCGGCATACTGCCGGAGGAGAAGGCGGCGGCCTACAAGTATATATTTGAATATGTTCCAAACCAGTACAGTGTGACAGACGAGAACCTAAGGGAAGCAGACGCCATTGAAATAAAAATCGGGCAGGGCACAAAGCCGGGCATGGGAGGCCATCTGCCCGGAGGCAAGGTCACGCCGGAGATCGCGGCCATAAGGAATAAACCCTTGGGACAGGATGTCATCAGTCCGTCGCGCTTTCCGGGCATTGACACCAAAGAGGATTTGAAGGCCCTGGTGGACAGGCTGCGCCTCGTATCCGGCGGACGGCCCATCGGCATAAAGATTGCAGCGGGAAGAATTGAGAAGGACTTGGAATTCTGCGTCTATGCCGGACCTGACTTTATTACCATAGACGGCAGGGGAGGGGCAACCGGAGCCAGCCCCAAGATTATCAGGGATTCCACCAGCGTACCCACGATTTACGCCCTTTACAGGGCCAGGAAATACCTGGACCAGGCAGGCTGCGGGGCCCAGCTGGTGATAACGGGCGGCCTGCGGGTATCCTCTGATTTTGCAAAGGCGCTGGCTATGGGAGCGGACGCGGTGGCCATTGCTTCTGCAGCTTTGATGGCAGCCGCCTGCCAGCAGTACCGCATATGCGGCACCGGAATGTGTCCTGTGGGAGTGGCAACCCAGGACGAGAAACTGCGCAGCCGCTTCAAGGAGGACGCGGCCGCGCAGAAAGTGGCTAATTTCCTCAGGGTATCCCTGGAGGAGATAAAGACATTTGCCAGGATTACAGGGCATGACAACATTCACGACATGGATGCGGATGATTTATGCACGGTCAGCAGGGAGATATCGGAGTTTACCAATATACGCCATGCTTAAGGGCGGTCAGGAACAATACGCTCCGTAAACCTTTTCAAAAATTTCCACATGCAGCCGTTCATCCAGGATAATACGCCTTAAGTTTTCGGTGATATTTTCATCCCGTATGTAGGAAATCTGGTGCTGGTACTTGCTGATGGCTGCCTTTTCTCCGTCGATAACATTGCGCATCAGGGTCCGCAGCTCTCCGGGATACTGGTTGTAGCTGGGGGACCAGTATATCTTCTTACATCCGTGCTGAGTCCACAGCCGCGGCTCCTCTCCCAGCTGCTGGGCCAGATTGCCAAATATTTCCAGATGGTGCATTTCCACGATGCTGACCTTGTGGAATACAGCGCTGACATCGGGATTGTATCCGGTAATCAGTTGGTTGAAGACATAGAGGGATATGGCGGACATTTCTGAATTGCTCCCGCCTATGTTGTCCAACATCACCCTTGCATAGGCCGGATTCCCGGACTCTGCTTTGATGGGTGGATAGGGTGCATCGGAGGAATAATGAAAATCATGGATGGATAACATCATGAGCTCCTTTATATGTATAGTAGTTTCCATATTGCAGTCTATGCAGAGCGGAGTAAAAATATGACATGCCGGGACCTGCTTTCCATCCGCTTTATGGGATGACGGCAGACAGTTTCAATTGTTACAATAAATATTCAGACACGGATATATTTATTGTGAAATTATCTAAAATTCATCCCGGAGAAATATTTGCCCTTGACTTTGAATCAGTGATGTACTATTTTAGTAAATAAATAATCAACAGCAATGAAAGAGACTCTGGCCTGAGAAATGTGACAGGAAGGGGGCGTCACCGACTGAGAGCGCCGCCGGGCAGGACTGGGCTAAGGGAACACTCTGGAGCTGGTATATCGAAGCGGCCAGGACACGGCTGATAGTAGGTATATCCGTTGTACACGTTACGTACATAGAGAGGGGAGCTGGAAGCGCAGGGCAGTTTGCTGCGGGACCAGGTCTCAATGCGGGTGGTACCGCGGGAAATGTCTGAATTGAATCCCGTCCCGGAATGCAGTTACTGTGTTCCGGGGCGTTTTTTTATTTGTGGACCAGACAGCCGGCTTATGTCCATGGAAAAGAAAATCAACCGGAACCGAAATCCAGTTTGTACCAGACATCTAAAAGACAGATGTCAAGTGCTCATAGCGAATCACTGCACTAGGCAGTCAAAGTACGCCTGCCAAGTGCCAGTGACATGCATCGCACTAGACATCTAAAAGACAGATGTCTAGTGCTCATAGCGAGGAGAGAGTGCCATGGAATTTGTGAACGGAGTTAAGGAGAAGAGGGTCCTGGATATCAGGGAAGTGCTTGAAGGGGAATATGAGGGCAAGGAAATACGGATGAACGGGACTGTTCATACCATACGCCATATGGGCGAGGTGGCCTTCGTCATCCTGCGCAAGTCCCGGGGGCTGGTGCAGTGTGTATATGAGGCCGGGATTACGGATTTTGATATCAGGGAGTTGAAGGAAGAGAGCGCCGTGGAGGTGATGGGTGTTGTAAAGGCCGAGGAACGGGCGCCCCAGGGTTTTGAGATACGGTTAAAGGAAATCCGGGTGCTGTCCCGGCCTGCAGAGCCCCTGCCTCTTGCGGTCAGCAAATGGAAGCTGAACACATCCCTGGAGACAAAGCTTTCCCTGCGCCCCATCTCCCTGCGCAACGTGCGGGAGCGGGCCAAATTCAAGATTCAGGAAGGCATTGTAAGGGGATTTAGGGATTATCTTTTAAGCAGGGATTTTACGGAGATACGCACTCCTAAAATCGTGGCCAGGGGAGCAGAAGGCGGCTCCAACGTATTTAAACTGGAATATTTTAATAAGAAGGCAGAGCTGGGACAGAGTCCCCAGTTTTACAAACAGACCATGGTGGGCGTATATGACAGGGTGTTTGAGGCAGCGCCTGTGTTCCGGGCTGAAAAACATAATACCACCCGGCATCTCAACGAATACACCAGCCTGGATTTCGAGATGGGATATATCGACAGCTTCCGGGACGTGATGGATATGGAGACGGGAATGCTCCAGTATGTGATGAAACTTCTGGAGCAGGATTATAAGAAGGAGCTGGATATGCTGGGTGTGACCCTGCCGGAGGTGGGACGGATTCCAGCGGTCCAGTTTGACCAGGCAAAGGAACTTGTTTCAAGAAAATATGACAGGAAGATACGCAACCCCTACGATTTGGAGCCGGAGGAGGAGCTGCTCATAGGACGGTATTTCCAGGAAGAGTATGGAAGCGATTTTGTGTTCGTCACACATTACCCTTCCAAAAAACGGCCCTTCTATGCCATGGACGACCCGGCAGACCCCAGATTCACTCTGAGTTTTGACCTTTTGTTTCGGGGGCTGGAGGTGACCACCGGCGGACAGCGGATTCATGATTACAGGGAAATCACAGCCAAGATGGAGAAGCGGGGCATGGATCCGGAGGACATTGCTTCCTATCTTATGATTTTCAAATACGGCGTGCCGCCCCACGGCGGCCTGGGTATTGGACTGGAACGCCTTACCATGAGGCTTCTGGATGAACAGAATGTCAGGGAGGCGTCACTGTTCCCAAGAGATGTGACCAGGCTGGAGCCATAGGGACAGGAAAATGACTGAGAGGAGCAGGAATCATGGCAAATATTATAAGTGACGAGACAATCGAGTATGTAGGCATCCTGGCAAAGCTGGAACTTTCCCCGGAGGAAAAGGAGGAAGCAAAGAAGGACATGGGAAGGATGCTGGATTATATAGATAAGTTAAATGAACTGGACACACAGGGCGTGGAGCCTATGTCCCACGTATTTCCGGTGCATAACGTGTTCCGGGAGGATGTGGTCACAGGCACGGACCAGAGGGACCAGATTCTCTCCAACGCCCCCCAGCAAAAGGACGGAGCATTCAAAGTGCCTAAGACCGTAGGATAGGAGGAATGGGAACATGAGCATATCAGATATGACAGCCCTGGAGCTGGGAAGAAGAATTCAGTCAGGGGATATCACTGCGGTCCAGGCAGCAGAAGCATCTCTGGCGAGGATAAAGGCCATGGAGCCATCCATCCACGCCTTTGTAACCGTAAATGAAGAAAAGACCATGGAACAGGCCGGGAAGGTCCAGGCAGACATTGAGGCGGGAAGGTTGAAAGGCCCCCTGGCCGGAGTACCGGTGGCCATCAAGGACAACATGTGTACAAAGGGAATGCGGACCACCTGCAGTTCCAGGATACTGGGAAATTTCATTCCCACCTACACGGCCCAGGCAGTTTCCAATCTGGAGCAGGCAGGAGCCGTTATCCTGGGAAAGACCAACATGGATGAATTTGCCATGGGAAGCACCACGGAGACCTCCGCCTTTGGTGTTACCAGGAATCCGTGGAACCTGGAACATGTGCCGGGGGGATCCTCCGGCGGTTCCTGCGCGGCGGTGGCTGCCGGGGAGTGCTTTTATGCCCTGGGGTCTGATACCGGCGGTTCCATACGCCAGCCCAGCTCCTTCTGCGGCGTTACGGGCATCAAGCCCACCTACGGGACCGTGTCCAGATATGGGCTTATTGCCTATGGTTCATCCCTGGACCAGATAGGGCCTGTGGCAAAGGACGTGTCGGACTGCGCCGCTGTTTTGGAGGTCCTGGCCTCCCATGACTCCAAGGACAGCACATCCATGGAGCGGGGGGACTGTGATTTCACCTCAGCCCTGTCAGAGGATGTCAGAGGAATGCGCATCGGCATACCGGAATCCTACTTTAGGCAGGGGCTGGACCAGGAGGTGAAGGACGCTGTGCTGGAAGCAGCCGGGATATTGGGAGAAAAGGGGGCCATTGTGGAGACCTTTGACCTTAAGCTGGCAGAGTATGCCATACCTGCCTACTATGTCATTGCTTCTGCGGAGGCCAGCTCCAACCTGTCCCGGTTTGACGGTGTAAAGTACGGCTACCGGGCGCCGGAATACGAGGGGCTTCACAGCATGTACAAAAAGAGCCGGTCCCTTGGATTCGGACCGGAGGTGAAGCGACGCATCATGCTGGGATCCTTTGTGCTGAGTTCCGGCTACTATGACGCATATTATCTGAAGGCTCTCCGCACAAAGGCACTGATTAAAAAGGAATTTGACCGTGCATTTGCGTCCTATGACGTCATACTGGCGCCGGCAGCGCCGTCAACAGCCCCGCGGTTAGGCCAGTCCCTGGGGGATCCTCTGAAGATGTATCTGGGGGATATCTATACCATTTCCGTGAACCTGGCCGGTCTTCCCGGAATCAGCCTTCCCTGCGGCCTGGATTCAAAGGGACTTCCCATTGGACTGCAGCTCATAGGCGACTGTTTTAAGGAAAAAAATATCATCCGGGCCGCCTATGCTTACGAGAAAACACGGGAGTGGAAGCTGTCTCTTTTGGCTGCCGGGAAGGCCAAGGAGCCGTCCGGCGCCTTGACCGGGAGGGCAGAGAGGAGGAGCCATGAGTAAACAGTATGAGACCGTTATCGGCCTGGAGGTCCATGTGGAGCTGGCCACCAAAACCAAGATTTTCTGCGGCTGTTCCACCCGGTTTGGGGGAGCGCCCAATACCCATACCTGCCCTGTCTGCACCGGCATGCCGGGCTCCCTGCCTGTGTTAAATAAGCAGGTGGTGGAGTATGCGCTGGCTGTGGGGCTGGCAGCCAACTGCCGGATTAACCAGTACTGCAAATTTGACAGAAAGAACTATTTTTATCCGGATAATCCGCAGAACTACCAGATATCCCAGCTGTACCTGCCTGTCTGCCGGGACGGCTGGGTGGACATAGAGACGGAGTCCGGCCTTAAGAAACGCGTGGGAATCCATGAAATCCACATGGAGGAGGATGCGGGCAAGCTGATTCATGATGAGTGGGAGGACTGTTCCCTGGTGGATTACAACCGCAGCGGAGTCCCTCTGATTGAGATTGTGTCGGAGCCTGATATGCGCAGCGCCGAGGAAGTCATAGCCTACCTGGAGAAGCTGAGGCTGATTATCCAGTACCTGGGCGCCTCTGACTGCAAGCTTCAGGAGGGATCCATGAGAGCGGACGTGAACCTGTCCGTGAGAGAGGCGGGGGCCTCTGAGTTTGGCACCAGGACCGAGATGAAGAACCTGAACTCCTTTAAGGCCATTGCCAGAGCCATAGAGGGGGAGCGCAGGCGTCAGATTGAGCTGCTGGAAGAGGGCAGGCAGGTAATCCAGGAGACGCGGCGCTGGGATGACAACAAGGAGAGCTCCAAGGCCATGCGATCCAAGGAGGATGCCCAGGATTATAGGTATTTCCCTGATCCGGATCTGGTGCCGGTGGTCATAAGCGATGAGTGGATTGCCAGGGTTAAGGCCCGCCAGCCGGAGCTGCGCACGGAGAAAATAGCCAGGTACAAGGAGGAATACGGGCTTCCTGAGTATGATGCCAGGCTTCTCACCAGTTCCAAGCACATGGCGGACATCTTTGAGGAGACCACCCGCTTGAGCGGCCGGCCCAAGGAGGCATCCAACTGGCTTATGGTGGAAGCCATGCGTTTGATGAAGGAACAGGAGATGGAGCCGGAGGACATGGAGTTCTCCCCCTCCCATCTGGCTGCCCTTATCCGCATGGTGGAAAACAACATCATCAACAGGACGGTTGCCAAAACCGTGTTTGAAGAGATATTCAGGCACGATACGGACCCTGAGGTATATGTGGAGGAAAATGGCCTTAAGGTGGTGAAGGATGAGGGTGCCCTGCGGGACACTGTAAAGGCGGTCATGGCTGCCAATCCGCAGTCTGTTGAGGATTACAGGAACGGCAGGGAAAAGGCCATGGGATTTCTGGTGGGCCAGACCATGAAGGCGATGAAGGGAAAGGCGGATCCGTCCATGGTGAACCAGCTTGTAAGGGAGCTGCTTGCCGGCGGAGATGTATAAGCTGTGATAGAGACAGATAGAAAAAGGCATAAGTATATCTTTTGACAATATAAGAAAATTTTGTATTGACGGAATGCTTTTATTGGTGTATGCTTGTGTACAATGTACGAAAATGTTGACCGGTGGCTGACAGATGTATGCCTGACGGACACATTTTATAGAAAATATAGTGAGCCAGGAGGATATTATGAAGCCATATGCAGAGATGACAAAAGAAGAACTGCTTTCACTGCGCCAGGATCTGAAAGCACAGTACCATGAGTTTCAGGCAAAGGACCTGAAGCTGGATATGTCCAGGGGAAAGCCGTGTGTGGAGCAGCTGGACCTTTCCATGGGTATGATGGACGTACTGAGCAGCACCAGCGACCTGACCTGCGAGGACGGTACAGACTGCCGCAATTACGGTGTGCTGACAGGAATTGACGAGGCCAAGGTACTGCTGGCGGATATGATGGAGGTGAATCCTTCCACCATTATCATTTACGGCAATTCCAGCCTGAATGTTATGTACGATACCGTATCCAGGGCCATGACCCACGGAATCATGGGATGCACTCCCTGGTGCAAGCTGGATAAGGTGAAATTCCTCTGCCCGGTTCCCGGATATGACCGCCATTTCGCCATCACAGAATACTTCGGCATCGAGATGATCAATGTACCTATGTCTGAGGACGGACCTGATATGGATATGGTGGAGGAACTGGTGGCTTCCGATGATTCCATCAAGGGAATCTGGTGCGTACCCAAGTACTCCAATCCCCAGGGCTATTCCTATTCAGACGAGACGGTCCGCCGTTTTGCAAGGCTGAAGCCGGCCGCGTCCGACTTCCGTATATTCTGGGACAATGCCTACGGCGTACACCACCTGTATGACCATGACCAGGACCATTTGATTGAAATTCTGGCAGAGTGCAAGAGGGCCGGAAATCCTGACCTGGTTTATAAGTTTGCTTCCACCTCCAAAATCAGCTTCCCGGGGTCCGGCATTGCGGCCATTGCCACCTCCCACAATAACCTGGAGGATATCAAGGCCCAGTTAAAGAACCAGACCATTGGCCATGATAAGGTAAACCAGTTGCGCCATGCCCGTTTCTTTAAGGATATCCACGGCATGGTAGAGCATATGAGAAAGCACGCAGACATCATCCGGCCAAAATTTGAGGCAGTGGAGGAGATATTGGAGCGTGAGCTGGAAGGACTGGGAATCGGCCGGTGGACAAAGCCAAGGGGAGGATATTTTATCTCCTTTGATTCTCTGGAGGGGTGTGCAAAGGATATTGTGGCCAGATGCAAGAAGGCAGGAGTGGTTATGACATCTGCCGGAGCCACCTATCCTTACGGAAAGGATCCCCATGACAGCAATATCCGCATTGCGCCCACCTATCCCACATTGGGGGATTTGATAACGGCTGCGGAGCTGTTTGCACTCTGCGTAAAGCTCTCCTCTGTGGAAAAGCTTTTAAAAACAATGGCATAATTGGAGGTCAGATACCTTCAAAGGAAAATGATTCAAGTGTAAAAGTCAGCACTTCATCAGATAATGATAGGGAGCGGCGCATCGCAAGCAGATGTGCGCGCTCCCTTCCTCATTGTCCCGGATATGCGGATAGCAGGCGATCCGGGACAGATTTAAGAGCAGGGACCATCTGATAAAGGAGGCAGGACCATGCAGGGCCGGAATGTACGGTTTCAAGGAAAATACGACCTCTTCACGATTTATCTGATTCCCGGCGTGACTATATTCCTGGCATCCTTTGACAGCTGGACCGGTACCAACCTGTCTGTCCTGGGCAACCGCACAGGCAACAAGCTGCTGTTTGCGGTGTGGGGATTTGCCACCGGCATCTATTACTGTGTGTATGTCCGTTATCTTTTTCACATAGGAAGATACAGGAATCCGGGAGGCAGGACCCTGATGTATACAGCGGCAGCCTTTCTTCTCATGGCGGTTATGATTCCCTATATGCCGGAGAAATATCCCCTGAAGGCAGACCTCCATGTGCTGCTTGCATTTTTTTCGCCTGTGCTTCTGGCCTTCAGTATCATTGGCTTCCTCCGCTTTCTCAGCTCCCGCGACCGGATGCGTTTTCGCAGGGCATGGGGCATCCTGTGGATGATGGCAGCCTGCTCCGTCCTCTTCCTCCTGGAAGCAGGCTTTATCACCAGTTTTCTGGAAATATTCATCATTACAGGGCTGTGCGGGTATCTGCGCTATATGGAACAGCTTCTGGCAACGTGAAAATAGCAATGTGAAAAGGGTGGGAAAGACGAATTCTTTCCCACCCTTTTCGGGCAGTAAAAACAAACCGTATATATGGAGTGTAACACAAAAGGGGGCAGTTAAAAATCTACTTCCTCGTCATAGTAGCAGCATTTTAACAGCTGTTCCATAACCTCAGGAGTGATGGTTCTTGGGTTGGAGCCGGTGCAGGCATCGCCTACGGCCAGTTCGGCAACCTTTGGAAGCTTATCCATAAATTCCTTCTCATCAATGATTCCGCCTTCATAATCCTTTATGCAGGCCGGGATGTCCAAGGCCTTGTTCATCTCTAAGAGACGGGCAATAAGGGCATCTGTCAGTTCCTCATCTGTGGTGCCGGGAAGGTTGATAAATTTAGCGATTTTCGCATATCTGGCGGCGGCCTCAGGTTCTTTGGAGTTGAATTTTATAACCTTGGGAAGGTACATTGCATTAGCACAACCGTGAACAATGTGACCGCCGGAATATGCAGCACCTGTCTTATGAGCCATGGAGTGCACGATTCCAAGCAAAGCATTGGAAAACGCCATTCCGGCCAGACACTGTGCATCGTGCATCTTATCACGGGCTTCCATATCCCCGTTATAAGAAGGTATCAGATACTCGTTAATCATCTCGATGGCATGGAGTGCTAACGGGTCCGTATACTCGCAGTGAAGGGTTGAGACATAAGCCTCAATTGCATGGGTCATGGCATCCATTCCTGTGTGTGCGGTCAGCTTCTTTGGCATGGTCTCAGCCAGGGCCGGGTCCACGATGGCCACATCAGGGGTGATGTTGAAGTCGGCCAGAGGATATTTGATGCCTTTCTTATAATCAGTAATAACGGAAAATGCGGTAACCTCAGTTGCTGTTCCTGATGTGGAGGAAATCGCACAGAATTTAGCCTTGGTACGAAGGGTCGGGAAGCTGAATGGTGTAATCAGATCCTCAAAGGATGTGTCGGGGTATTCGTAGAATGCCCACATTGCCTTTGCCGCGTCAATGGGAGAACCGCCGCCCACAGCCACAATCCAGTCAGGTTCAAATTCCTGCATGGCAGCAGCGCCTTTTAAAACTGTATCCACAGATGGATCCGGCTCAACACCTTCAAATAATTGAACCTCCATGCCGGCTTCCTTCAGGTAATCAATTACCTTGTCCAGAAAACCAAACCGTTTCATGGAGCCGCCGCCCACTACAACAATGGCTTTTTTGCCGGCCAGGGTCTTAAGGGCTTCCAGTGCATCTTTTCCATGGTACAAATCTCTTGGCAGTGTAAATCTCATGATAATACCTCCCAGTATATGTAAAATGTTGTTTTGGTGTGTTATTTCTTTAACGATTACATCTTAACACCTTTGACCTGGAATGGGTAGGTATGAAAAAGGAATACCGGTATTCCTTTTCCGGTATCTCCCGAACGGAATTATAAAATTATTGGAAACTGGAGAGAAATGCTATCCGGTATGTGAAACTTATGGTATACTTCTCTAAAATGACTGAGAAAGGGGAATACCGGATGAATTTTTTCATGGGTAAGAAGTTCGTGGGACCTGGAGGCGGTAAAAAAGATCAGGGACCGGAAGTAGTATTTGACAACGGGGAAGAAAGCAACAAGAGGATGAAGCGGATGCTCCGCCCCATAAAGATAGCCATTGTGGTGGCTGTTCTGGCCATTGCTGCCTTTGATTCTTTTTATACCCTGTCAGAGAACGAGATGGCAGTGCTTACCACCTTCGGCCGTCCAAGCAGCGTCACTACCTCGGGGCCCAAGTTCAAGGTGCCTTTTATACAGAAGGTACATAAGATGTCCAAGGAAATCAAGGGCATGCCCATTGGATACGACCCGGATTACAACGCGCAGAACCATGCGGACAGCGAAAACAATCCAATTTCGGTTACGTCCGAGTCAGAGATGATAACCAAGGATTTTAACTTTGTAAATGTGGATTTTTACATCGAGTATCAGATTGTGGACCCCATTAAGGCGTATATCCACAGCGATACGGCCATTCCGATTTTAAAAAACCTGGCCCAGTCCTATATCAGGGATACGGTGGGCTCCTACAGCGTGGACGAGGTCATCACCACCGGCAAAACCGAGATTCAGGCTAAGGTGAAGGCACTGCTGTCTGAGCGCCTGGAGCAGGAGGACATCGGCCTGGGCATTAACAATGTGACCATCCAGGACGCGCAGCCGCCTACAGACGCTGTAAACAATGCGTTTAAGGCAGTGGAGGATGCGAAACAGGGCATGGATACCAAAATCAACGAGGCCAGGAAGTACCAGTCCGAGCGGCTTCCGGCAGCCAATGCAGAGGCGGACAAGGCTGCAAGGGACGCAGAAGCCTACCGCCAGCAGAGAATCAGCGAGGCAGAGGGGCAGGTATCCAGATTCAACGATATGTACCAGGAATATGCAAAGTATCCTCTTATTACAAAGAAGAGGATGTTCTATGAGACCATGGAGGATATCCTTCCGGGGCTTAAGGTCATCATAAACGGATCAGACGGGACACAGACCATGCTTCCCCTGGACTCCTTTGTTTCCGGAACCCAGAGCAGCACCGGCTCTCCGGCAGGTTCATACAACAGCCAGGCAAATCAGCCGGACCAGACAGGACGGGCAAATCAGGCAGGGGCCGACAGCGGCAGCCAGTCCGGCTCCTATGACCAGGAGGATTTATATGAAGGCAATGACCAGAACGGAGGTGGACAGTAATGAAGACATTGACTAAATTTATGAGAAACATGGGAATCATTGTTATTGTGCTCCTGGCTGTCACCATTTTCAATCCGCTGGTGGTCACAAAATCCAACGAGTACTCCCTGATTATTCAGTTCGGAAAGGTGGTCCGGGTAGAGAATTCGGCAGGACCATCCCTCAGGATTCCCTTCCTGCAGTCCGTGCAGAAGATACCTAAGTATAAGATGATTTCCGACCTGTATCCAAGCGATGTAACCACAAAGGATAAAAAGGTAATGACCGTTGATTCCTTTGTCATATGGGATATCAATGATCCGGTGAAATATCTGGCGTCTCTGAACGCCAGCAAGGAAAAGGCGGAGGTCAGGCTGGGGAATGTGGTATATAACTCCATTAAAAATGTGCTTTCCTCCACCAACCAGGCGGATATTATATCAGGCCGTGACGGGAACCTGGCTAAGACCATCACGGAGAATATCGGTGATGCCATGGATTCCTACGGCATCCACATCTATGCGGTGGAGACAAAGAAGCTGGATCTTCCTGATTCCAACAAGGAATCCGTGTACCAGAGAATGATATCCGAGCGAAACAACATTGCGGCCCAGTATACGGCTGACGGCGATTACCAGTCATCCCTGATTAAGAATGAGACGGATAAGACGGTAAAGGAGACCATTGCCAAGGCCAACGCTGAGGCAGAAAAGATCAAGGCGGAGGGCGAGGCCAGATACATGCAGATATTAAGCGACGCCTACAATGACGAGGCAAAGGCCGACTTCTATAATTATGTGCGCTCCCTGGATGCCCTTAAGGCTTCCATGAAAGGGGACAATAAGACTGTCATACTGAACGAGGACAGTGAGCTGGCGAGGATTCTCTCCGGATCGTGGTAAAACGGATTACACTATATAAATAGGAACAAACTAAATAGGAACAAACGGGATTTAAGAGTAAACGAAAAGCCCGTCAGCCGCTCAATGAAGGGGCTGACGGGCTTTTATGTACGTGCGCCCGGCGGGTCAATCGGAAAGACGGCTTACCATCCGTGAAAGGCACCGGAGAAACTCCTCCTCTTCCTTGGAAAAGCGGTATCCGTTCCTGTAAATCAGCAGGTCCTTGTGGATGTTTCCGGGATAACTGCATGTCTTTTGAATCAAACCTGAGGAGGTGAGACAGCCGTAGGGCACAGGCGAGGTCCACATATAGGAACCGGGCAGCTGGCGCAGCAGCTCAAACTGGCTTCCCCTGTCATAGATGGAAACGGTTTTCTTGGAGTTGCCGCCGGTGGCAGAGGCATCCTGGGCCTCAAAGGTAAAGGAAGGATTCTGGATGTCGCCCTGGACGATTTCGATGTAATCGGTAAAATCCAGGTAAGTCAGCTTGTCCCTGGAGGCAAGGGGATGGCTGGGAGACATAAGGACATTGCAGGAAAATTGCCACAGTTCCTTCCACTCCAGGTTCTCATCCTGGAGAAGCTTCATATAATAAGATTCATACAGGGCCTGACAGCGTATAATGCCCACGTCAAAGGTCTTGCCTGACACACCCCGGATGGTGTCCCTGGAATTGGTTTCCATGTAATGTACATTGACAGAGGGACAGTTGTCCATATGCTTAAGAAAATCAGAGAAGGCATAGGAAATATAGGTGGCTCTGGGAACACACAGATTCACCTCCAGGGCTTTTTCGCTGTTCTTCACGCACAGGGCCTCAATCTGTTCCTCCTGGACCAGGATTGCCTTTGCATAGCGCAGGAACTCCTCACCCTTCTTGGTGGGAACCATCCCGCGGCTGGTCCTGTCAAAGATGTCACAGCCCAGGTCACGTTCCAGCTCACGGATGATTTTGCTCAGATGAGGCTGATTCATATAAAAATTCTGAGCCGCCTTAGTGATGGACCCAGTTTTTTCCACTTCTACCGCATATTTCAAATAAGAGAGATTCATAGTACAACTCCTGGATGATTTGTGTTATAATGTCCACGAAGCCTGTGACCCGGACAAAGGGCATAGCCGGCGGCAAGGCGCACTGCGTACCGGGCTGTCACGGCGAGGGCAGTGCAGAAAATGCATTCTATCCACCTACCAGTATATACTACGAAATCACATTTGAAAAGCTAAAATAACAGGGGGACAAGATGGATAAACTTGACTATAAGATACTGAACATCCTAAAAGAGAACGGAAGGGAGACAGCCTCAGACATCAGCAAAGCCATTCATTTGTCCGTATCGGCCGTACTGGACCGCATCAAGAAGATGGAAGAGTCCGGCATCATCAAGGGCTATACGGTAAGGGTGGATGCCAAGGCTCTGGGGAACGATGTCACAGCCCTAATGGAAATCAGCCTGGAACATCCCAGGTTCCATGACTCCTTCACCGAGGTGATCATGGATCACCCTAATATCCTGGACTGCTACTATCTGACCGGAGATTATGACTTTGTGCTGAAGATATCCTGCGCCTCCTCCGATGAGCTGGAGCGCATCCACCGCACCATCAAGAGCATACCCGGTGTGTCTGCCACCAGGACCCATTTCGTTCTGAAGGAAATCAAAAACATGTATTCCGCCATACCGGAAGAAGAGAAAAAGCGGTTTTAGCATCATGTTTCAATGAATATTTTATTATAAAGGAGATTACATATATGAAAACGCTTGGATATTATAATGGAAAGTACGACGAACTGGAGAACATGAGTGTTCCCATGAATGACAGGGTATGCTGGTTTGGAGACGGCGTATACGATGCAGGTCCCTGCCGCAATTACAAGATTTTTGCAATTGACGAGCACGTTGACCGCTTCTTCAACAGCGCAGGCCTTATCAAGATGCAGGTGCCGTGCACAAAGGCAGAGCTGAAGGCGCTGCTTCAGGAATTGGTCAATAAGATGGATACCGGAGATCTGTTTATTTATTTCCAGGTAACCAGGGGTACCGCTGTCAGAACCCATGAATTTCCGGAGAACGTACCGGCCAATCTCTGGGTTATGTTAAAGCCCATGGGAACACCGGACCTGTACAAGAAGATTCGCCTGCTTACCCAGGAGGACACCCGTTTCCTTCACTGCAACATCAAAACCCTGAATCTGCTGCCCAGCGTCATGGCTGCCCAGAAAGCAAAGGAAGCAGGATGCCAGGAAGCAGTGTTCCACAGAGGCGACCGTGTGACGGAATGTGCCCATAGCAACTGCCATATCCTGAAGGATGGAATTCTCTACACGGCTCCTGCGGACAATCTGATTCTTCCGGGCATTGCAAGGGCCCACCTGATTCGTATTTGTAAGAAACTGGAGATTCCCGTAAGCGAGACTCCCTATACCCTGAAGGAGATGATGGATGCGGATGAGGTTCTGGTGACATCATCCACCAAACTGTGTGTGGCTGCCAATGAGATTGACGGCACGCCGGTGGGAGGCAGGGCGCCAGAGACACTTAAAAATATTCTGGACGCTGTAATGGATGAGTACATGGAAGAGACCAAAGCTTGATTAGGCTGCCTTGACTTTTACATGCCCGGGTGCTAGAATGTAAGGCATGAAAAATACAGGATTAAAGACAATAATAACAGCAGGTTTGATTATCATGTGCACGGCTTGGCTGGCAGGATGCAGCAAGAAGGTTGCGGATCCTGTCACCAGGTCGTCTTTTTTGTTGAACACATTTGTCACCGTCACCTTATACGATTCAGAGGACCAGACCATTCTGGACGGCTGCATGACACTCTGTTCCGACTATGAGAAGCTGCTCAGCAAGACCCTGGAGGGCAGCGAGATTTACAAACTGAACCACCGCAGGCCGGGCGAGAGGACCATCACAGTATCGGAGAAAACAGCCCAGGTTCTGGCGGAGGGGCTGGAGTACTGCCGTATGTCCCGGGGGGCCTTTGATATAACCATAGAGCCCTTAAGTTCCCTGTGGGATTTTACAGGAAAGACGCCCCATGTGCCGCCTGAGGAGGAAATTGAGGCGGACCTTAAAAAGGTGGGCTATGAAAATGTGCTTCTGGACGGCAGACAGGTCACCTTTCTCAATGATGAGACAACCATTGACCTGGGCGCCATAGCCAAGGGGTTTATAGCAGACCAGATGAAGGCATATCTGGAAGAAAACGGTGTGAAAAGTGCGGTCATCAATCTGGGAGGAAATGTGCTCTGCGTGGGAAAACGGCCGGACGGCTCTCCTTTTAAAATAGGGCTCCAGAGGCCGTACGCAACCCATACAGAGACAGTGGCAGCGCTGAAAATAGACGATATGTCAGTGGTTTCCTCAGGGGTGTACGAGAGGCATTTTGTGGAGAACGGCGTCAACTATCATCATATACTGGATCCGGCTACCGGCTACCCATATGAAAATGGGCTGACCCAGGTCTCCATCATTTCCCCCAGGTCAGTGGACGGGGACGGACTGAGCACCACCTGTTTTGCCCTGGGATTGGAAGAGGGGACCAGGCTCATAGAATCCATGGACCAAATCTACGGCATATTCCTTACGGAAGACGGGGAACTCCATTACACCAGGGGAGCCGAGGATTTCCTGTACAGATAATGGTTTTTTCTTTACAATTCCATGATGCTACCATATAATAGAAGGGATTATTGCTCCAGGGCTTGTGGGCGCGCACTCTGGAACAGGGCAGGAGCAGAAAATGTTACGTAAACTATGGGAAAAATGTGTTAACTACGAGACTGTAAGCTACATTATATGCGGATTTCTCACCACGGCAGTGGATTTTGCGGTATATGCCCTGCTGAGGCAGATTGAGATAGGCGTAGGCCTGTCCCAGGCCATGTCATGGCTGGCGGCTGTGCTGTTTGCCTATGTGGTGAACAAGCTTATTGTGTTCCGCAATTATAATCTGCGGCCTTCCTACCTTGTGAAGGAGGTGGGGGCATTTGTGGCTGCACGGGCGTTCTCAGGAGCCGTTACCTGGGTGCTCATGGTGGTCATGGTGAAATTAGGCGGCGACAGGGGAATGCTGTATGAGCTGTTCTGCAAATTCACATCCTCTGTAATCAACATGGTACTGAACTATATTTTCAGCAAACTCTGGATATTCAAGAATAAGCCTGAATAGAGAAAGGTGACTGTGATGGAACGTGAAGAGATAGAACGGGTTGAACGGGAGCTTGACGCAATCCTGAAGCTTGTGCAGCCAGAACCGACCATACAGGATAAAGCCCGGGAGGAAGCGCTCTCAAAGGAGCCGGTTTCCGGCGGGGATAAAACGACATCAGAGGAATATTTAACGGAAGAAAGCACACTGGAGGCGTATCTTTTCGGTGAAGATACATCAGAGGAAAATGCTTCGGAATATGATGCGGAGGATAAATATGCGGCAGATAAGTATGTAGCGGATAAATATGCCGCAGATAGTTATATAGCGGATAGATATGCAGCAGACGAATATACATCAGAGGAAGACGAATACGGAATGGAAGAAGAGAATGAGACTGCCGGACAGGACAGGCAGCAGTACGATAAGAGAGAGACAGGGATGTCACGGACAGAAAACAGGCGCGGACTTCGGCTGCTAAAGCCTTCGGATGGTCTTGTGGCAGCATTTTTTGTCCCTGTGGTGGCCATGATAATCATATTTGCCCAGAGAGGTATCTTTCCATTTGGGGAAGAGTGTTTTCTCAGGACGGATATGTACCATCAGTATGCCCCGTTTTTTTCAGAGTTCCAGTATAAGCTGACCCATGGGGGAAGCCTGCTTTACAGCTGGGATATCGGCATGGGGGTGAATTTTTCTGCGCTCTATGCCTATTATCTGGCCAGCCCTGTGAACTGGCTTCTGATATTATGCCCGAAGAAGTTTATCATTGAGTTTATGACCATACTCATTGTTCTCAAGACAGGATTGTCCGGCCTTAGCTTTTCGTGGTATCTGAAGAAACACTTTGGAGTTAAGAAGTTCGGCGTGGGCTTTTTCGGTATTTTTTATGCCCTTAGCGGTTATATGGCTGCTTACAGCTGGAACATCATGTGGCTGGACTGCATCATGCTGTTCCCGTTGATTCTGCTGGGTCTGGAGCAGCTGGTAAAGGAGAAGAAGGGGACGCTTTACTGTATCACGCTGGGCCTCTCCATCCTTTCCAATTACTATATTTCCATCATGATTTGCATTTTCATGGTTATCTATGTGATTGCGCAGATGACGCTCAATCCGCCCAAAAGTTTTGGGGAGTTCATGGGAACAGGGCTGCGGTTTGCCTTCTATTCCCTTCTGGCAGGCGGTCTTGCCGCGGTGGTGCTTTTGCCGGAGATTTATGCGCTGCAGGTCACGGCGTCAGGGGATTTTGATTTCCCTAAAACCTTTTCATCCTATTTCTCCATCTTTGATATGATTGCCCGTCATATAGGAAATGTGGGAACCGAGATAGGATTGGACCACTGGCCCAATATATACTGCGGTGTGGCAGTGCTTATGTTCTTCCTTTTATACCTGGGCAGCAGGAAGATTACCTTCAGGGAAAAGGCCGTGTACTGCTCCATGCTGGTTCTGTTTTACGCCAGCTTTTCAGTCAATGTGCTGAATTTTATCTGGCATGGGTTCCACTATCCCAACAGCCTTCCCTGCCGTCAGTCCTTTATTTATATTGCTCTGATGCTGTATATGTGTTACCACGCCTATATTCATCTGGGGGATATGTCCTGGAAATCGGTATGCCTGGCCTTTTGGGGGGCTGTTTCCTTTGTGCTGCTGGCAGAGAAGCTGGTGGATAATCCGGAACAATACCATTTTTCCGTGTTCTATGCGGCACTCCTGTTCATTGCCATATATGGAGGTCTGATTTACCTGTACCACAAGGGAAAATGGAGTCTGGACGCCATTCTTCTCACTGCTCTGGCTGTGGTTGCCATTGAGGCAGCTGTGAATACCGCGGTAACCAGCATCCCTACCACCAGCAGAACTTCTTATGTGAAAGATAACCAGGACGTGGAGGATCTGGTGTGGAATATTAAGTCGGATACATTCTATCGTGTGGAAAAGACAGACAGAAAGACAAAGAATGACGGCGCCTGGATGAATTTCCCGTCCGTATCCCTGTTTTCATCCACAGCCAATGCCTCCCTGTCGGATTTCTTCCGCAGGATGGGATGTGAGAGCTCCACCAATGCCTACAGCATCACAGGAAGCACGCCTCTGGTGGACAGTCTGATGTCCGTTCGCTATGGCATATACGGGGACCAGCAGCCTGCCGATGGACTTAGGGATTTGTCCGCCAGAAAAGGAAGTATGTGGCTGTATGAGAATAAATTTACCCTGCCCGTGGCATTTATGCTGCCGTCGGATGTGGAAGGAAACTGGATTTTGGATTCCGGGAACCCGGCCCATGTCCAGAACGATCTCTGCGATGTGCTGGATACAGAGCATGTACTGCTTCCCAACGAAAGTGTGACAGAGGGCAGGAAACTTACATTTACAGCCCAGGAAACCGGCGATTACTATGTGTATGTGACCAATAAGAAGGTAAAGGAGGTCACAGCTGTAATCGGAGAGCAGACCGAGAGCTTTGATAATGTGGACAGGGGCTACTTCATGGAGCTGGGCCGTATCAACAAGGATGTGGAGGTTCGCCTGGAGACAGGAGATGACGGCAGCCCGACCCTGCAGGCAGAGGTGTGGCGTTTTAATCCCCAGGCCCTGGAGGCTGTTTACGGAAAAATGAACCAGAATCCCATGGTGCTTTCCAGGTGGACGGATACGGAATTGTCAGGCAGTATCACCGCAGATACGGCAGGCGTTATGTATACCAGCATTCCTTATGATAAGGGATGGACCATACTGGTGGACGGCAAGGCCGTGACGCCGAGGAAAATGTTTGACACGTTTCTGGCAGTGGACATCGGTGAAGGGACCCACCGAATCAGCTTTTCCTATGAACCGGAGGGACTTAGGACCGGGGCCTGGATTACCGGAGTCAGCGCGGCTGTCCTGGGAGTCACTGTATTGGTGGGAATCAGCCGGAAGAAGAAAAAGGACCGTGCAGTAAGCGGATACAGCATAAGAAAGAACAGCAAAGAGAACAAAAAGAGCCAGAAAAAAGAAAATAGCAGCAAACAGGAAAGCAGCGGTAAATAGGAAAGCCGCAGCAGACCAGGAAAGCCGCAGCAAACAGGAATACAGGATAAAAGAAATTTAGAAATAAGGAGATAAGAGCCATGAAATTATGGGGCGGACGTTTTACGAAAGAGACCAATCAGCTGGTACACAATTTTAACGAATCCCTTTCCTTTGACCAGAAATTCTACCGTCAGGACATCAGGGGCAGCATAGCCCATGTGAAAATGCTGGCCAAGCAGGGAATTCTCACAGAACAGGACAGGGATGATATTATCCGCGGGTTGGAAAGCATTTTAGAAGACCTGGATAATGGGAAATTGGCTATATCATCCGATTCCGGATATGAGGATATCCACTCCTTTGTAGAGGGTACCCTGACAGAGCGGATTGGGGAGGCGGGAAAACGCCTTCACACAGGACGCAGCCGCAATGATCAGGTAGCCCTGGACATGAAGCTCTATACCAGGGATGAGATTGACGCCATTGAAGCGCTGGTGAAGGAACTGCTGGAAGAGCTGCTGGCGGTTATGGAGAAGAATACAGACACCTTCATGCCTGGTTTCACCCATCTTCAGAAGGCACAGCCAATCACCCTGGCCCATCATATGGGCGCTTACTTCGAGATGTTTTCCAGGGACTGCTCCCGCCTTAAGGATATACGCAGGCGTATGAATTACTGCCCTCTGGGTTCAGGCGCCCTGGCAGGCACCACCTATCCTCTGGACCGGGAATACACGGCAGAGCTTCTGGGATTTGACGGACCTACCCTTAATTCCATGGATTCAGTGGCTGACAGGGATTACCTGATTGAGCTGCTCAGCGCCCTGTCCACTATCTCCATGCATTTGTCCAGGTTCTGCGAGGAAATCATAATATGGAATACCAACGAATACCGTTTTGTGGAGATTGATGATTCCTACAGCACAGGAAGTTCCATCATGCCTCAGAAAAAGAACCCGGACATCGCAGAACTAATCCGCGGCAAAAGCGGGCGCGTATACGGCGCCCTGGTGTCCGTGCTGACCACCATGAAGGGGATACCTCTGGCTTACAATAAGGATATGCAGGAAGATAAGGAGCTTACCTTTGACGCCATTGACACAGTAAAGGGATGCCTGGCCTTGTTTACCGGCATGATTTCCTCTATGAGCTTTCGGAAAGAGGTAATGGAGGCCAGTGCAAAGAACGGCTTTACCAATGCCACGGATGCGGCGGATTATCTGGTGAATAAGGGAGTGCCTTTCAGGGATGCCCACGGCATCGTGGGACAGCTGGTCCTTGCTTGCATTGCCAAAGGAATTGCCCTGGATGATCTCAGCCTGGAAGAATACAAGGCCATCAGTCCGGTGTTTGAGGAGGACGTATATGAGGCCATCAGCATGAAGACCTGTGTGGAGAAGCGCCTTACCATAGGGGCTCCCGGCCAGGAGGCCATGAAAAAAGTCATTGGGATATATAAAAAACAGCTGGATATGGATGATGTCCGGTGATGCTGAATGAGATTTTATCTCACAGAAAATCCCTCTTGACGGAAAAATCTCTTGATTATATAATATTTACAGCAAAAGAGTTGTAAATGCAACGGAAAGAAGGGCGAATATGGAGGAATGGCTGCCTCTTGTGAAAAAATCTCCGCTATTTTATGGCATAAATGATGACGAGCTCTATACCCTGTTAAAATGCTGTGCCTCGGAGCAGGTGCTTTATGAGGATGGGGAATACATTTTCCGCATGGGAGAATCCGTCAATAAGGTGCTGGTTCTGCTGAGGGGAAAGGCATGCGTTATCCAGGAGAATTTCTGGGGACATCAGGAACACATATATCATATAAAGGAAGGGGAACTCTTTGGCCAGTCCTATTCCTGCGCCAGGACCCCGGTGCTGCCGGTGAGCGTGGTGGCAGAGGGGGGATGCGAGACCCTGTTCCTCAATTACCAGCGGATGATCACATTTTGTCCTCTGGCCTGCGATTTCCATACCAGGTTCATACACAACATGCTGCGTCTGGTGTCGGAGCACAATGTGAAGCTGGAAAACAAACTGGAGCATGTGTGCCGCAGGACCACCAGGGAAAAGCTTTTGTCCTATCTGTCAGAGCAGGCCATGGCAAAAGGGGGCAGGGATTTTGACATACCCCATAACCGCCAGGAGCTGGCTGAGTATCTCTGTGTGGACCGGAGCGCTATGTCCAGCGAGCTGAGTAAGATGCGGGCTGAGGGGATACTGGATTTTCAGAAGAACCATTTTGTGCTCCATGACAGAGGTGCGGGGGAGCGCAGGGAAGGGGCTTAAGAATTTCGGGGAAGTTTAGATATTATTTATAATTGGATAATAAAAAATGATACATGGCAGGGCAGGATTCTTATGAATCCTGCCCTGTTTGCAATGGTGCTGGATATGTATCTGGCGGTCTGTTGTTAAAGATCATTCTTCTGATATAGATTGACAGACTGTCCGTTGGTGGTTCTTGTTCTCCCCCAGTGTAATTACAATCACACTTGCCAGAATCAAGATACATCCAATTCCTTTGTAAAAGGTCAGTTTCTCATCTAATATTATAACCCCCAGAAGTACACTGGTAATTGGTTCCAAAGTGGATAAAATTGAAGCTGTACACGGTCCGGTCATGCGGATACCCAACTGCAGCAGGGAGATAGCGCCTACGGAAACAAAAAAGGATACGATAACCGCAAATCCCCAGGCAGTCCAGGTTAAATGAAAGGACAAAGTCCCTGTCAGGGCGCCAATCAGGCCGCATATAGTTCCTGTAATCAGGCAGAGGTAAAAGGACAGTTTGAAAAAATACATATCCTGTAATCCGGAAGCCGAAATATAGGATATGTGAAAGGCATAAAAAAATCCCGATATCAGGGCAAGCGCTATTCCGGCAAAACTTCCTCCAAAGCTCAGGTCCATGAAAGTACTGATTCCAATACATCCCAAAATCAGTGAGAACAACTGGAAAGTCTGCAGGCGCTGGCGGAAAAAGAGCACACAGCCGAGACTTACCAATATGGGATAAATAAAATGCAGGGTAGTCGCCATTCCCACTGATATAAAATTATAGGACATATACAGGCAGACAGTAGTTGCGCAGGAACCCACGATGCCCAGAAGCAGGACGTGCTTTACCTGGGAATCCTCAAGCCTTAGGGGGATATGACGCCGGTGCATAAGAGCATACAGGAGAGGGAGCGCCAGCCAGGCCCGCAAAAAAGTAATGGTGATACTGTTGGCGCCGCCTTCATATGCAATGCGTACGAGAATCGGAGTAAAGCCAAAGATGACTGCGGATAGAAGTGTGCAGCAGATTCCCTTCATATATGTACTCATGTTTTATCTCCCAATCTGGCCGGGCTACATGCTGCAGGACATGGCTTCCATGAGCCCGTCAAGGTGCTTTAAGCCCCGGCGCAGTGCAGTTTCCCCGTCCGGTACAGGAAAACATTCCAATGTAAGGCTGCGGTCATAACCGATTTCCAAGAGCAGAGACATAATCTGACGGAAATCTATCAATCCCCATCCGGGATAGTTGCGGCTGTTGTCGGCCACATGTACGTGTCCAAGTCTGCCCTTACAGCTGAGTATGGCCCTGCGCCAGTCCTGCTCTTCCAGATTCATGTGAAATGTATCCAGATGCACCTTGACTTTGGTACTACCCACATCTTCTATTAGTTCCAGTACATCCTGGGCAGTGCGCAGATAATTTGTTTCAAATCGGTCAATGGCCTCAATGACCAGTTCTCCATCTGTTTTTTCGGCGTATTCTGCCAGCTCCTTCATGGCATCTGTCATCCTCTTGTTTATGAGGCTGAAAGTTTCTCCTGTTTCAATCAGGCCGCGCATGGAACCGATGATGACAGGGCATGCAAGTATCCGGCCTAAATCCAGCTGATCTTTTAAACGTGTAACGGCCCTGCGGCGTATCTGTTCGTCAGAACTGGTCAGGCTCAGACCCTCCATGCCATAAGCCATCCCTGTGCCAATGGATGATATCTCCATGCCGATCCGCAGGCAATGCTCCTGAAGCTTTGGACCGTCGATCATTTGGGGAGCGCGGATATGGACCTCCATGGTATCAAAACCGTTATATTTAAGCCAATCTGCAGTCTGCGTATAATCGGTAACTGAAATGGGGAAGGGGGAACCGTCAGGGGCTCCCATGGCAGCGGTGGCGCCGATTTTAAATAGTCTTGACATACAAAGGCCCTCCATTAGCCCAGCAGAACTTCCAGCACTTCTCCGGCCGGGAATTTACGGACATCTACATCAGTGGCGGATGTGTTTTCAGCAAAGCTGCAGATTATGCGTGAGTCGCCGCCTACCGGCATGGGGGTCCAGTGCCAGACTCCTGTATCCACGACAACCCCCTGCTGCGGCGTAATCAGGAATGCCTCGGCTGTCTCTATATCCGGTTCTTCTGAATAATCCATCCCCTTGTTTTTAGAAAACACGATAATAATTGGATTAGTTAAGGGGACCATCAGCTCTTGGGTATGATAGTGGCGTTCCATATTGACTGTGCGAAAAGGTCTTTCATACAGAGTGGAAATACCAATCTGAAAGACATTGGAATCACAGGTGTAAGTGCATAATTTTGGATAAAAATCGAAGCGGTCGGAGCTTCTCAGCTCATAATCTCCTTCAGCCGGTAAATCAATGCAGGTACCGTACTGAGAGAAGGCCTTCTGGGTAAGAGGCTGAACTTTAATCTGATGAATTGACATAATAGTACCACCTTTCGTTGTGATATAAAAAGATAATTTATGTCATAAATATTATCAATAAAAAAGTAGAATGTCAATAGAAAAACATGTTAAAATTAACTAAAACAAATATTTAAAATAAAAAATAGTGGTGAATAGTTACAATAAAGCAATGTGCATAAGGGGGGTTTATAAATTTAGTTAAATATTAGTATTGAAATAAAAATGATAATATTATATGATAAAAAACGAAAAGGATATAAAATAATATCTCAATCGAAAGGAGCAGGGAAAGATGGACAAGCAACCAGCAAGTACAATGAATTATAAGGAGGTTCTGGCTGAATTAGAGGAGGTTTATCAGAATGCCAGACCATATATGAGTCCTAAATGCAGAGTGTGTAAGGTATGCAACAGCCTGAACTGCAAGATGATTCCAACAGAGAGGTCAGGGTCAGCAATCCGCAACTATGAGAAGCTGCAGCAGATTAAAATCCGTTACGACACCATATATGAAGGCGGCGATGGGACGGAGATAGACACCTCTCTTGAGTGGCTGGGCCACAGGTTCAGAGCGCCCGTCATGTCAGGAGCCTACGGTCATGTGTCCAGTTTTAACCCTTCAACCCATTTTGCCGGGGATTATGAGTTTACCCAGGCATTGCTGGAAGGGATGGAAAGGGCAGGATGTTTTGGATGGACGCCTGACACTATGGGAGAGGGAGCGTATTCTGAACCGCTGCGCTGTCTAAAGGAACACGGCGGCGTGGGGATTCCAGCAATCAAATCATGGGAACCGGAAGTGATCAAGGAAAAGATACGTATGGCAGAAGATGCTGGGGTCATGGCTATTGGTCATGATGTTGACTGCGTGGGGCTGTCCTATCTATCCGTGAATGGTAAGGCAAAGACATATCCGAAATCAGCGGGACAGTTAAAGGAAATATTCTCCATCACAGATAAGCCTTTTATATTAAAAGGTATTATGACGGCAAGAGGAGCACTGAAAGCCCTTGAAGCAGGAGCATGGGGAATTGTCATTTCCAATCACGCAGGGAATACCATGGATCAGTCCATGGCTACAGTGGAGGTACTTCAGGAAATAAAGGAGGCAGTGGGGGATAAACTGAAGCTGATTATTGACGGCGGAATCCGCCATGGTGAAGATGTCTATAAGATGCTGGCTCTGGGTGCGGATGCATGTCTGATTGGACGTCCATATATTATTGTGGCTGAGGGAATGGAAGCCAGAGGCGTAGAACTGTATACGCAGAAAATTATTTGGGAGCTTCAGAATGCCATGCGGATGTCAGGTTGCAGAACATTAAAAGATATCACAAGAGATCATATCGTTATCACGAAAGAATTCTAAAAAATCACAACAAAATGCTGTTTATATGCGGGGAGCAACAAGAAACCAATGTTAATATGCACAAAAAAAGGTGAAAATATAAATAAAAACTGTTGACATATAATATGATAAATGTTATCTTAAATATAGCATAAATATATCTAATTATTATCATTTTGGATTACACAAAGAGGAAAGGGGTAGAAAATGAAGGATACACTGGTAATAGGAATGGAACATAAAAAATTTGCCTTTGACCGCAATATAGAGCCAGTGGCAGCCATCCATTCCGGTGACCGGGTCATATTTGAGACAGAGGATGCTAATGTGAGTCTGATTACAAAGGAGAGCGATATCTGGGCGGAGTTTCCGAAGCTGTACGATAAAGGAGGCGGATGTAATCCTGTGACCGGACCGGTTTATGTGGAGGGGGCCAAACCAGGAGACTGTTTGGCGGTAGATATATTACGTGTGGTTCCGGGATTTATCAGAAAAGGAGGATATACCTCCATCTATTCCGGACTGGGAATGCTTCAGGATTGCAAAGGGTCTTTGCAGCCCCCTTTAGAACCGCGCACCAAGATTTGCCCTATTGAAGAGGATGGTATTCATTTTAAACTTCATGAAAGCGATGAATATTTGAAACTTCCGGTGCGTCCCTTTGTGGGAACCATAGGTGTAGCGCCGAAGGAGGACCGAAGGTCTTCGTTTTATCAGGGACAGGATTGGTGCGGTAATGTGGATATAGGCGATATTACGGAAGGTACCACGGTTATACTTCCTGTGCATGTGGAGGGAGCCATGTTTTCAATCGGCGATATCCATGCACTGCAGGGGGATGGGGAAATAACCGGATGCGCTCTCGAATGCCAGGGAATCGTGGAGGTACGTATTTCCGTAATATCATCAGAGGAAGCCTTTTACTGCGACTGGCCCCAGGTGAATACAGACGAATGGATGGGGGCAATTGCATGTCTGGGCTACCGCAATTTATCAGAAGCAGTAAAAACTGGTTATACGGAATTGATTCGCAGGATGGAGAAGGAATATGGCATGGATCAGTTGGACAGCTATCAGCTGCTGAATCTGATGGGGGAAGTAAAGGTGGGAAATTCGTCCAGCTGCCTGTGCAAAATCAGAAGGGATGTACTAAAACGGTATAAAGAGAATCAATCATAACATAGCGGAACAGATGGGAGGTAGAGAATGTGAGTAAAACAGTCAAACTGGGCATGGAACACAGGAAGTTTGCTTTTGACAAAGAGATGGAGCCTGCAGCTTCCATTGAATCAGGCGATTCGGTGGTCCTTGAGACAGAGGATGCTAACTGTAGTCTGATTACAAAAGAGACAGACCTGTGGCCGGAGTTCAAGGTGATTTATGAAACCGCAGGCGGATGCAATCCGGTAACAGGCCCTATTTACGTAAATGGAGCTAAGCCCGGAGACAGCCTGGCAGTCACTATAAACCGAGTGGTGCCAGGATTCGCCCGGGGTGGAGGTTATACATCCATCCAGAGCGGTGTGGGAGCCTTGGAGGATATCAACGGTACAATTCAAAAACCGTTGGAGGCCAGGACACGGATTTTGAGGATTGAAGACGGGCAGGTTATCTACAAACTGGACAATAACAAAGAATACATAACAATTCCCCTTAATCCCTTTGTAGGCACCATTGGAGTGGCACCCAAATATGACAGGCGTGCATCTTTTTATAAAGGAAAAGAGTGGTGCGGCAATGTGGATTGTCCGGATGTGAAAGCTGGATCCACGGTGCTGCTGCCTGTACATGTGGAGGGGGCACTGCTGTCCATGGGAGATGTCCACGGCATGCAGGGGGACGGTGAGATAACGGGCTGCGCAATGGAATGTCAGGGAATCATCGAGGCCACTGTGCGGGTGATTCCGGGAGAAGAGTCCACATATCTGAATTGGCCCCAGGTGGATAACAAAGAGTGGATCGGCGTGATATCTATTGCCAATAGAGGCCGTCTCAGTACTGCCATGGTAAATGGCTACGTAGAGCTGGCCAAACGAATGGAACGGGAATATGGAATACCTGTCTGCGATGGTTATATGATACTTAATCTGGCAGGCAAGGTCAGGATTGGCAACTCAGGAAGCTGTGTCTGCCGCATTGACAGGAAACTGCTGGAAAAATACAGACTTAAATGAAAAAAGGGGTGAATCAGGGTGAGCAAGGTTTATAAGCTGGGCATGGAACATAAAAAGTTCTGCTATGACAAGAAAACGGAACCGGCTGTTATAATCCAGTCTGGTGATGTGGTGGTATTTGAGACTGAAGATGCCAACTGCGGGCTTATTGCAAAAGACGAGGATGTGTGGCCCCGTTTTCAGGATATCTATGAAGCGGCAGGAGGCTGCAATCCCGTAACAGGACCGGTTTACATAGAAGGCGCAGGGGAGGGAGACTGTCTGGTAGTGGACATTTTAAGCGTTACCCCGGGACCTGAGAGCGGAGAAGGTTATACCTCCATTCAGAGTGGAGTAGGTGTGCTGGAGGATATCAACGGGACGTTTCAGGAGCCGCTTACAGCTAAGACCAGAATCTGCTGTTTTGAGGATGGCATGGTGGTCATGGGAACAGAGGAAAAAGGCAAATGCTTAAGAATACCTATGAATCCGTTTGTGGGATCCATAGGAGTGGCTCCTAAATATGACCGCAGGGCTTCCTTTTATCAGGGCAGTGAATGGTGCGGCAATATAGATATTTGTGATGTGAAGCCGGGTGCGCAGGTGGTGCTGCCTGTGAACGTGGAGGGCGGACTTCTGCTGATGGGCGATGTTCACGCATGCCAGGGTGATGGCGAGATAACAGGATGCGCACTGGAGTGCCGGGGCAGGATTGAGGCCAGGATTACATTGGTTTCGAGAAAAGAAGCAGGATATTTCGGATGCCCTCAGATTAACAGCGATGAGTTTATTGGCTCCATCGGACTGCCGAACTGTGCGGATCTGAGTATGGCCATGAAGATGGGATATACGGATTTAGTTCGCAGGATGGAAGCAGATTACGGAATTGCCCAGTGCGATGGTTATATGCTGCTCAATCTGGCAGGTCAGGTGCAGGTTGGAAATGAGATGAGCTGTCTGTGTAAAATCCGGCGGTCCGTATTGGAAAAATTTGAAAAGCGGGGATAAATATATGAGTGTACTGACGATCAAAGCAAAGGAGCTTACAAAAGAAGGATTTGCTCCCTATGGCAGCGCTGTGTGTATTCCGACTGACGGAAATCCGGACCGTCCCACAGACCGCTTTAATTTCTGGCCCAAGCTCTGCCTTTACCGCTGCGACAGCGGTGTGTTTCAAATCGGTGTATCCACGTTCTTCAAACGCCCTTTCCGAACCGTGAACATGGAACGCCATTTTAAAACAGAAGAGTTTATGACTCCCCTGACAGGGCCAATTGTTATTGTGTTTTGTCCCAATAAAATAGTGGATGGTGCAGACACGCCTGATTATGAGAAAGTGGAAGCATTTCTGATTACGGAAAAACAGGCCGTGGTTGTGGAAAAAGGGGTCTGGCACTGGACTCCCATGCCTTTGGAACCGGAAGTATCCATTATCTGTAGTTTTGCCGAGGATACGCAGTGGAATGATCTGGATGTTCAGGCCCTTCCTCCGGGAGAGGTTGTCCAAGTCATCCTTTAGAGAGGAAGGGATAACATGGAAAAGAACGATTATCTTGTGATAGAAGATATACATAAAAGTTTTTTTGGCGTCGAGGTGCTTAAGGGAGTAAATCTCTCTGTGGCTGCCGGCGAGGTCCACGGGCTGCTGGGAGGAAACGGAGCCGGCAAATCCACACTGATGAATGTACTGGGAGGCCTGTACGCCAAGGATTCAGGCCGCATACTGATTGATGGAAGGGAGGTGTCAATTACAGACAGCAAGGCGGCGGAACGGGCAGGAATCGGATTCATACATCAGGAGCTGAAACTGTTTGATTTGAGGAGTGTGGCTGAAAATATTATGATTTCCAACCTTCCGACCAAGGGAGTTTTTCATCTGGTGGACGATAAAAAGAAAAATGAGTCCGCCAGAAAATGGCTGGAAATGGTGGGACTTAAGGTGGAGCCTGCCACCAGGCTGGGGGAGCTCAGCATAGCGGAACAACAGCAGGTAGAGATAGCAAAGGCATTGTCCCTGAATGCCAAAATACTGATATTCGATGAGCCTACCTCGTCGCTGACCAACAGGGAGACGGAAATCCTTTTTGGCATCATAAATAAGCTGAAGGAAAAGGGTGCCTGCATCATTTATATTTCCCATAAATCAGATGAAATCTTTAAAATATGTGACCGTGTGACCGTATTGCGAAACGGTGAAAATGTAGGGACGCTGGATACCGCTACTGCTACCAATGAGGAACTGGTAAGTCTGATAATCGGCCGTAAGCTGGAACAATATTTTCCGGAGCTGCCGCCTGCCCCCGGCCCTGATGCAGAGAAAGTGATGGAAGTAAAAGGTCTGGTTAATAAGAAACTGGCAGGAGTATCATTTGATGTGAGAAGGGGAGAGATATTAGGTCTTTTCGGCCTGGTGGGAGCGGGCCGATCCGAGACAGCAAGGGCGATTTTTGGATTGGACCATATTGCGGCCGGAGAGATTGTGTTAGAAGGTAAGGCGGTAAAGATTACTTCATCAAGAACAGCCATGAAGCACGGACTTAGCTTCCTGACGGAAAACCGTAGGGAAGAGGGGCTGATTATGAAGATGGACATTAAGAAGAATCTGACCTTCCCCATACTTAAACGGATTACGGTTCCGGGAATTGGGTTTGTAAAACAGCATAAAGAACTGGAACTGGTAAAGGATGCCTTCCGGAAATTCCTTATTAAGGCAACAGGACCCAAACAGCGTGTAAGCACCTTGTCAGGCGGCAACCAACAGAAGGTAGTACTGTCCAAATGGTTCATGACAGACTCTAAAATCCTGATTCTGGACGAGCCTACCCGAGGCGTGGATGTGGGTGCCAAGGCCGAGATTTATGAACTGATTGTGGAAATGGTGAAGAAGGGTTTATCCGTTATTATGATATCCTGCGAGGAAGCGGAAATACTTGGCATGTGCCACCGGGTACTGGTGATGCGGGATGGAAAAATTTTAGGGGAATTCGCCCATGATGAGGTGGATTCGGAAGAATTGGTAGGACTCTGCCTGGGAGGAAGGGAGGTGGCTGTGTGAAAGGTATAAACCGCATAAGAAGTGTTGTATTTAAACATGCTACTCCCATTCTGATTGGATGCCTTGCAATCTTTGTACTGATTAAAATGCCGGTGTTCTTTAGTGTGGCGAACCTGCTGTCTCTGGGAAGCCAGGCTGCTGTATGGGGAGTAGTGGCTATCGGCATGACTATGCTGATTATGACAGGCGTGACGGATATTTCCGTTGGTGCCCAGGTTTATCTGGGAGGAATTATTGTGGTGCGTATATACCAGATGACGGAGAACATGCTGCTTGGAGCGCTGTGCGCAGTGGTTATTTGTATGCTGGTCAGTTCTGTCAACGGTTTTGTAATTGCCAAGCTGGGACTTCCGTCCATGATTGCCACCCTGGCCATGCAGCAGGTCTGTAATGGCGCGGCGTCAATCATGATAGGAAAGGATTCGGTCATAACCATGCCCGATGCATTTTCCAACCTGGGTCAGAGCCGTATATTCAACATACCCATAAGTGTAGTAATATTTCTGTTTCTGTTTGCCATGGGGGTTGTTCTGATGAATCATACAAAATTTGGCCGGTATGTGTATGCAATCGGAAACAATGCAGATGCACTTCAGGCTTCAGGCATTAATGTATTCTTGATTCGGCAGATGACTTTTGTGATTACGGGGGCACTTTGCGGGCTGGCAGGTACGGTCAATGTATCACGTATCGGCGGAGCGCAGTTTGGCATGGGAGCGCAGATGGAATTTTCCTGTATTGCTGCTGTGGTGGTAGGCGGTACCAGTATGTTGGGCGGCAGTGGAAATATCATAGGTACATTGATGGGCGTGGCGGTCATTGCATCTATTGACCAGTTGCTCAGACTGTTTAATGTATCCATATATCTGTACAACGTGTTCTGGGGAATTGTAGTTTTGTTTACCGTATGCATGGATTTGTTGAAAAAGCATGAAGAACGCAGGGAACGGGAAATGCGTTTGGAAGAAGCAAATGAAAACGAGATAATGTAGAGGAGGAAAAGTATGAAGACAAAATGGATGAGACGGATGGCACTGGTGATGGCAGGTACCATGCTCCTGGCAGGAACAGCGGGATGTACCAAGCAGGCAGCTCCTGCAGCAGTAGACGGAGGCGGCTCTGCCAAGCAGGGAATGGCTAAGAATCCAAATCTGGACGACGGAAAGAATGTGGTGGGAATCTGCTGGTCCAGTCTGGCTGCGGAGGCGACACAGGTATTGATTCAGAATTATCAGGACCATTACAAGGAATATGGAATTGATGAAATCATTCTGCTGCAGGCTGAAAACAATCTGGAGCGTCAGATAGACCAGCTTCAGGACCTTGCCAACCAGAACTGTGATATCATCATCGTGAATTCTGTGGACCCGGATGGCATTGCGCCGGTTGTGGACAGCATCATGGCCCAGGGAATCCCGGTCATTGCCGTTGACCGGCGCATCAATACAGATATCTATTATACTCTGGAAACGGATAATGTGTCCTGCGGACGTGATGTGGCGAAAGCCATTGCCATGCTGACACTGAAGGATGAAAATGGAAACGATGCAGAGGAGGGATCTGTGGAAATCCTCAAATGTGTGGGAAACATGACTTCATCCGCAGTCCGCGATCGTATGTCGGGTCTGAATGAGGAATTGGCATATTGGCCGCATCTGAAGGTGATCGGAGAACCAAGTGTGGAATCCAACATAGAAAAAGTTTACAATGCAGTGCTGGATGGATTTAAGACCAACCCTGATATTAAGGCGATTTTTGTGGTAGGTGATAACCAGGTGGCTCCTGTTGTGTCTGCTCTGAAGGAAATGGACAGGCTGTATCCGGTGGACGATCCCCGTCATGTCATTGTTGCCAGTGTAGACGGTATTTCCAGCGTTTTGAAAGGCATTCAGGCCGGTGAAAATGACATCGTGGCAAATCAGCGTTTTGACCTGTTCTGTTATGACATTCTTTCCCTTTGCCAGGATTACTTTAATGGCGATACATCGTCTATGGGGGTAAACAGTAAGCTGCCAACAACCATTGTGGTGCGTCAGAATCTGGAATATCTGAAGCAGCAGGGACTTTTGTGGGCAATGCCTGCAGAGTAGACGGGCATGAGGCGGGCCTGCCGCCGATGACGGAGACAGGCCCTGTACTGGAGGTAGCATATGGAACGAAATATATCAGTAAACTTCCGCGGCCATATCACATGGCAGAAGATAATGCTCAATTGCGGCCTGTATCTGGCAATCCTGTGCATTTTTATCCTGTTTGCAGTGATTAATCCTGATTTTCTTACGGTCCGAAACATGGTGAACGTATTTGAGCAGTCAGCCTATTACCTGGTCTGTGCAGTGGGAATCACCTTTGTGCTGGTCAGCGGTGCAAACGATATGTCTGTAGGGTCCCAGGTGGCCTTTTCCAGTGTGGTGGCAACGCTGTATCTGGCGGCAGGGGGAAGTATCCCGGCTTCCATGGGGATCATGCTGGGAGCTGCCCTGGTCATAGGATTGTGCAATGGACTGTTCGTTGTGGTCATAGGTCTTCCGCCTTTTATTGGAACCATTGCCACCGGCTATGTGGTGCGCGGAGTGGTGGCTTATTATACAAAGCAGGAGACTGTGACAGGACTTCCCAGAGATTATACAGCATTTGCATGGACAAAGACCCTTGGATTATCCAACCTTACATGGATTGCGGTTCTTATTGTGCTTTTGGGAATTTACGTGCTTAAATATACGGCATACGGAAGACGGGTCTATGCATGCGGAAGTAATCCTGTGGCGGCAGGTGTCATGGGAATCAACGTGAAGTGGATTAAAATATCTGTTTATGTAATTGCGGCCATGTCGGCGGCAGTGGCATCCATGATGCTCATGTCACGCATGGGGGCTGCCAGGTCGGGGACGGCTGACCTGCTGCATATGGAATGTGTGGCGGCGGCAGTAATTGGCGGAACCAGCTTAAAGGGCGGACAGGGAGGCCTGATTGGTACATTTATCGGAGTGTTCCTGGTGTCAATGATAAGGAACGGACTGAACAGCAATGGAATCAATTCATTCTGGCAGCTGGTGTTTACTGGGGGAATCACCCTGTTTGCAGCGGTGTTGGACAGCTATAAATCAAGAACCAGCGCATGATATGATTTCTTGATGGTTAGAGATTGGGGTTAAAAGATATAAAGAGGCAGGTGTATCCGCCTGCGAAAGGGATGGGGCGGGTGAACTGGACACTGTCTGCGGAGAGGGTATGACCGCGTCTGAATCATTTATATCCAATCAGAAGAAAAAGAAAAAGAAAAACGGCATGCCGGGACCGGTATGCCAATAGATGAAAAGGGCCACATTATCTTGGTATCTTCTTGATATGCGGCCCTTTGTCTGAGCATTGATTTAAGCTACGGATGTCTCTTCCCTTGGTGGGGGAGAGACACCGGACGCTTTGGATATGTAATGAATGAGAGCCGGTAAGTACCGCCCTTATTGGGGGAGGATTTCCCCTAACAGCCTGGCGCTTTGCGGCAAATCCTGCTCTGGATTATCAGCGTAAGCTTCAATGCTGATACGGCCTTTATATCCGGCATCAAAAAGGGGAGTAAGCAGCTGACGGCAGTCATCCATATCAGATTCAAGGGGATAAGAGCGCCTGGCCTGGGCAGCATAGTGGATATGTCCGATATGGGATATGTTTCGGATGACTGTGTCCGGGTCATCCTTTTGCTTGGTGAAATGGTAAGAATCAATCATGGTCATAAGGTTGGGACGGTTAACGGCCATGACAGCATCCATTGCAGTGGAAACAGTGGAGATGAAACTATGCTCCTCTTCATTGATGGGTTCTATTACAAGGGAGACACCATATTCTGCCGCTCTGTCTGTATATTCTTTAAGGAACTGTATGTAGGAAGGAAAAATATCCATCCATGTCTGGTCTGAAGGCACTGTGAGACGGTTAGGACCGCTCATGGTAATCATGGAGACACCCATGAAACCGGCCAGGTAAAGGGCTCGGTCAATGTAGCGTGACAAAGCCTGGGGGTCGGCGCCGGGGCCGGCCAAAGCCAGTCCCTTAGGGACAGCATTGTTAAAAACCTCTACAGGCAAGCCGGATTGTAAAAAGAGACTGCGGTAATCTGACAGCTGGTTGTCTGAGAGAGAGTAAATCCGGGCCAGGGAGACCTCGGCATAATCGTAACCGGCTTTTGCAGCGGTTGGTATGGCGGCCCGGGCCAGAGGGTCATGATTGGTGGCCAGAAGTAAGAGACAGATTCCTGATTTCATTGATAGTACCTCCTGTGGTAAATTGAAAACAACTTGTCAAACCGTGAATGTTTGATATAATAATAAGATATAGCGTGGCCCAATGGGCCAAAGGTCGTGAAAAGGAGAATAAAAACAGAATGAAAGTTACCATAAAAATGGTAGCAGAAAAATGCAACGTTTCACCAGTTACGGTATCCCGCGTGTTAGCGAATCACTCCAGTGTCAATGAGAAGACGAGGGAAACCGTACTGAATGCAATGCAGGAATTGGGATACCGCTCAAAGAAAGTGGAAAAGCTGATGGACAAAAAGGAATCCCGTTACATTGCAGTCATGATTGAGGATATTACCCAAAGCGCCAACTGCATTATTCAGGCGGCGGCTAATTATTTGCGGGGTGAAAATTATCTTCCCATTGTGTGTGAAACGGGAGAAAAAGCTGTCTATCTGGAAACGTATTTAACGAACCTGGACAAGGACGGGCTTCTGGCGGGCTGTATTGTTATCTCCAGCCAGGGAGCCAGGGCAGAGCTGGCGAAAATGGCAGAGAAGTTCAGGGCACTTCCTCTGGTGGCGGTTCATTGGTGTGAGGCCTGGTCCAAAGTGGATTCAGTCATCCTGGATAATTACCAGGGAACTGTCTGTGCTATTCATTATCTGGCAAAGCTGGGACATCGCGAAATCGCCCTGATTAATGCGCCTCAGGAGGCGTCGGGTTCCTATGAGGAACGAATGGGGTACATGGACTCCATGAAAAGCCTGGGCATCCCTTTTGAGGAAAAACGTATTATTCCCGGTAATTTGAAACGGGACGGAGGAGTGGCTGCCGCCCGCAGGATTCTTACAGAGCAGCCGGAGGTGACCGCCGTGGTGTGTTCTAATTTCTCCATGGCCATGGGCGTCATTGATGAAACAACAGCCCAGGGAAGACGTGTTCCCGAAGATTTGAGTGTTGTGCCCTTTGGAATTATTCAATCCAACGAGGACACGGCAAATTTCACCTCTGTGGGTGCCCATTACTCTGACGCAGGAGTTGCTGCGGCCCGAATGGTATTGGAGCGCGTTCGGGAGCTGGAAGAAAATGGAACTCGCTTTAACATTGTGAAAAAAGTGGTTTTGGAGCCCAGAATTTTCTATGGTTCCACCACCTGCCAGTGCCAAAAAGGATAAAATTCAGTACAGGTTCTTTAAAATCCGAAAATGCGGTTGATTCCCGCGTTTTCGGATTTTCTTTATTTTATGATGAATTGCAGCTTTATGGAATGTCGAATTTAACTTCAATCCCTGCCGCCTTCTCAAGAGGAAGAATGGCAGACCACACATCGTCTGTCCCGTGATCCTCCATGGCCTTGCTGAAATTTGCCGAGGTGGCCGCAATGGATGGAACGGGAAGACCGTATGTATTTGCTGTCTGACAGGCAATTTTCATGTCCTTATCCAGAATGGATAATGGGTTGCCGGTGCCGGTAAACTGGCGGCTGGCTACATTCCGTGCCGTGGCCCGGAAAATGTTGCTGGAGGCGCCTGTATCGTCCAGAATGCTGTAAACAGTGGCAGGGTCCAGGCCCATGGCTGTACCCAGAGCCAACACTTCGTAAGTAGACTGGAACGTGAGACTGAAAAATGCCTGCATGCATGTTTTTGCCTTTTGTCCCATGCCTGCTTTATGTCCTGCACGGACCACACAGCTTCCTATGGTGTCAAGGACTCCTTTGGCTGCAGTGAAGGCTTCATCTGATGCACCCACCATCAGGTAGAGTGTTCCGGTTTCGCAGGACAGGGCTGTGCCGCGTACAGGGCTGTCCACCAGATGAATGCCCATGTGTTCCAGCTTCTCGGCAGCCTGCTCACAGGCCGGAGCTCCTACGGAAGCACAGATGATGACACAGCTGCCAGGCTTTAAACTTTCAGCGGCTCCATTCTCTCCGAAGAGGACATTCATGACCTGTTCCCCATTAAAGACCATGAGTACCAGCGCACTGCAGTCTTTGGCAGTCTGTGAGGGCGAAGATGCGGGTATACCGCCTTTTTCTGCCAGGATTCTTAAGCGCTCCGGGTTAATATCATATCCCTTCACTGTACATCCTTCATCCAGCAGATGGCCTGCAATCCCTATTCCCATAGTTCCTAATCCAATCACTCCAATTGTATCATTCATTTTAGATACCTCCTTTATGATAATTATTTTAAAATACTTTCAAATATATGTCAATAACATATCAATAAAAGGTGTTTAAAAACACAATAATTAATAATGGCTATTTGAAGATAACAGAAGTAATATTGTGAGAATTGCATATAAATAAATGAAAAAATATTTTAAAATAATATAAAATGTAAAAAATGTATTGACATAAATGATAACAATATGGTAATTTTAAGATATAAAATAATGAGATAAAAATGATAAAAATAATGTAAAGGAGGCAGTGGGATGTTAGGTGATTTTGCGTTTCAGGAATTGGGGAGGCAAGAAGGGCGTCTGTGCGACATGAGCCGATCTATCTGGGAGAATCCGGAGGGACCATACCGGGAGTACCATGCCAGCCGGTTGTGTGCTGATTTTCTTGAGGAAAACGGTTTTGCGGTGGAAATAGGATGCTGCGGAATACCGACGGCAGTCAGGGCTGTATATGGTAAGGGGAGCCCTGTAATTGGATTTCTGGGGGAATATGACGCACTGCCGGGACAAAGCCAGAACGATGTGGACCACAAAGAGCCTGTTGAAGGACAGGCATTTGGACATGGATGTGGCCATAACCTTCTGGCGGTATCCATGGCAGGCAGTGCCGTGGCAGCAAAAAAGGAAATGGAAAATCAGGGAATAGGTGGAACCCTGGTATTTTATGGCTGCCCTGCAGAGGAGGTGCTGACGGGAAAGGGATTCATGGCCAGAGAGGGTGCCTTCAGTGAGTTGGACTGTGCATTGGCCTGGCATCCCGGACGGTATACCAGGGCTTCCTACAGCGTCTGCACCGGAGTTCATTCTGTTAAATACCATTTTAAGGGAAGGACGGCCCATGCTGCTTGTGACCCTGAGAAAGGCCGCAGTGCCCTGGATGCAGTGGAACTGATGAATGTAGGAATCAACTATCTGCGTGAACATGTGCCGATGGATGTGCGTATGCACTACGTCACCACCAATGGAGGCAGCGCTCCCAATATAGTACCGGATGAAGCGACCGTGTGGTATTATGACAGGGCTCTTAATCGTGAAACAATGAAGGAAGTTGAAAAACGTATGGAAAAGGTTGCCAGGGGAGCTGCCATGATGACTGAGACTGAACTGACAATAGAGGAACTGGGCGGCTGCTATCCTACACTGCCGAACCATGTGCTGGGGGATCTGGTGGATGACTGCATGCGCTCCATACCTCAGGATGCCTGGACAGAGGAGGAAATTGAATACGCAGGCAGGATAAACGCAACTGTGCCTGATATTTGGAAGGACAGCGTAAGATTTTCAGGAGCACAGGACAAAAACACCCATATTTATTCCGGTGTTATGCCCATTGATACACAGGATGATTATGGTTCTACGGATGTAGGGGACGTGGGACACATTGTACCGACCACTTTTTATAAGACGGCCTGCTACAATATTGCCGCACCGGGACATAGCTGGCAGGTGGCTGCCTGTGTGGGAAATTCCATCGGGTTTAAGGGAATGCTTTATGGGGCCAGAGTCACTGCCCTGGCGGTTCTGCGCCTTCTGACCCAGCCGGATATCATACATAAAGCAAAAGTAGAATTTTCAGCATCCATGGAGGGCCGCAGCTATGAGTGTATGATGCCGGATTATGTGAAGCCGCCGATTGAGTAGGTGGGGGAAGAAAGGGGAGTGGAAACTATATGACAGCGAATCTGGAAATGGATGCAGAGCAAATACGCAGGGATATTGTTACAATGATACATCATGCAGGAAGCGGACACAGCGGCGGCAGTCTGTCGGCAGTAGAGATATTGACGTGTCTGTATGGGGCGGTCATGCGCCATGATCCGGGGAATCCCGAAGATTCCTGCCGTGACCGTTTTATTCTCAGCAAAGGCCATGCTGCTCCGGCACTGTATGCAGTGCTGTCACATTATGGATATTTTCCGAAGGAGGAACTGATGACACTGCGCTGCCTTGGAAGCCGTCTGCAGGGACACCCCTGCCGTGACCGCCTGCCCGGGATTGAATTGTCCACCGGTTCTCTGGGATTGGGGATTTCAGCCGGTTTAGGAATGGCTCTGGCATCCGGAATCAGTGGAGACAGCTACAGGGTATTTGTACTGTGCGGTGACGGGGAGCTGAATGAAGGGCAGAACTGGGAGGCATTTATGGCCATGAACAAATGGAAGCCCCATAATCTGACGGTGATTGTGGATTATAACCGGGTTCAGCTGGATGGCACAGCCCAGGAGATTATGCCTATGGGCAGTTTGAGGGATAAGATCCAGAGCTTTGGACTGAAGGCTGTCTGCTGCGACGGCCATGATGTGGACCAGTTGATGAATGCATTTAATGAGGCTGGAGATACCAGAGGACCGTGTGTTATTCTTGCTTACACAGTAAAAGGGAAGGGAGTCTCCTTCATGGAAGGCAAAAGTGCTTGGCATGGAAAGACGATTGGAGATCAGGAATATGAAGCGGCTATGGCAGAACTTGGGGCAGAAGAGTCTTGCGCAATGCAGTCTTTAGCAGTGGAGTATGTCCGAAAGGAGGCAAATTAGTATGGAACAAAAGGCCATGAGGGCGGTATTTGGCGAAGAACTGGTTTTGCTGGGGGCGGAGTATCCTCAGATGGTCGTTCTGGACAGTGATACGTCCTCCAGTACACAGACACGATTATTCGGTCAGGCCTATCCGGATCGCTTTTTCAACTGTGGAATCGCGGAGGGGAATATGCTGGGAATGGCCGGCGGAATGGCTGCCTCTGGTCTGATTCCTGTAGCGGCTGCCTTTGCTTTTCTGGTTGCGCTCCGGGCGGGAGATGATGTTAGGAGTCTGATTGCCCATAATCATCTGAATGTTAAGATGGCCGGATGTTATTGCGGACTGTCGGATTTTGCCGATGGTTCCAGCCACCAGTCCGTAGAGGACATGGGAGTACTGCGTTCCATTCCCGGTATCACAATACTATCACCATCTGATATAACCAGCACAAAAGAGGCCATAAAGGCCATGATGGAGTATGAGGGACCTGTCTATATAAGGCTGTCAAGACAAGAGGTTTCACGGATTTATCCTGAAGATTTAAGGATTGAAATAGGGAAAGCACAGAGGGTCCGGGAAGGTAAGGATGTGACGATTGCAGTTACGGGCGCACCCCTGGCTGCTGTTCTGAATGCAGCGGATATCTTAAAAGGGGAGGGAATAGAGGCTGAAATTCTGGATTATATTACGGTAAAGCCGTTTGACAGGAATACCTTGTTGGAATCCGTGGCAAAGACAGGTCTGCTGGTGACGGTAGAAGAACACAGCATCTGCGGCGGCCTTGGAAGCAGTGCTGCAGAAACGCTGGGAGAAGTATTTCCTGTGGCCATAAAACGGATAGGGATGGAGGACTGTTTTGGTGAGAGCGGACCTTATGCACTTTTACTGGAAAAGTACGGAATAAGCACCGATAACATAGTTAAGCAGGCAAAGAGGCTGCTAAAAATGAAGGGAGAGAAGACAATATCATGAAAGAATCAATTCATACATATTTTCAAATTGGAACCATTGAGTGGATGAGTTATCCGCCTGAGAGATATCCATTTTTGGATTCCCTCAAAAAATTGGCCTGTGATCCCTTTTTTACAGCAGTGGAATTGACCCATATTCCGGACGATGGAATGCGGTTGAAAGCCAGAGAAATTCTGGAACAATCCCATATGAAAGTTTGCTATGGCGCACAGCCCCGGCTTTTGGGCCCCGGCCTTAACCCTAATGCATTGGACGAAGAGAAACGGATGAAGGCCGAGAAAACATTGATGGAGGCAGTGGATGAAGCGGAATATCTGGGGGCGCAGGGAATTGCCTTCCTGGCCGGCAAATGGAATCCGCAGACCCGCATGGAGGCCTATGCCCAGCTTCTTAAAACAACCTGTTCTGTCTGCCGGTATGCGGCAGAAAAAGGGATGAAGGTGGAATTGGAGGTTTTTGATTTTGACATGGATAAGGCGGTACTTATTGGACCTGCGCCGTTAGCGGCAAGATTAGCGGCAGATGTAAGAGTGGTCTGCCCCAACTTTGGACTTCTGGTGGATTTATCACATTTTCCAACCACCTATGAGACATCCCGGTTTGTGATTCAGACCCTGCGTCCGTATATAACACACCTGCATATCGGAAATGCAGTGGTGAAAAAAGGATGCAGGGCGTATGGAGACCAGCATCCGCGCTTCGGATTCCCGGACAGCGCCAATGATGTGAATGAACTGACAGATTTCTTCCGTATTCTGAGGGAAGAAGGATTTTTTAGGGCTTCGGACCCTTATGTACTTTCCGCAGAAGTAAAACCATGGGAGTGCGAGGATGCGGATATAATCCCGGCAAATACAAAGCGGGTCATAGAACGTGCATGGGCTCTGGCATAGACAACCGCATGTGTGGAATAAACGAAAGGAGAGCGGACCGCTGATGCCCTGCACTGCGGCAAGGTATATGCCGCAGGCCTGTATGTGGTAAAGGAGTTTTGATATTGCTGTCTTATTGGGGATACGAAGCATTAAGACAACGTTCTACCGCCTCCTTGGGAGCCAGATTCACTGCCCGGGAGGCGGTTTTTCTGACATAATATCCGGTTTCTTCCTGATTTTGACTTCCTATTGTCAGGGTAAGGCTTTCTTCTTTTCCATCTTTTTCATATGTCCAGGAAAGCGTCATAATCGGCTCAGACAGGCCATAGCTGCCCAATTCCTCATCGCTTGCCTTATATGATACACAGGACTGGAATGACAAACCGCTTATGGCATCCGCCAGATTATTAAGAGCGCCATTGTCATCCAGGCGGTTGGCCTCGTCCGCGTCAGAGTCCTTATACCAGGCAATATTGCCTGCGTCATCCACGGTCTTCTTACAGAACCGTCTGGTCTGTCCGTTCCTGGATACGGTGATTTCCCGGATGTCGGCACCAGCCACATGGGGAAGAGATTCTGTCTCAACAAAATCATAAAGTCCCTTGGCAGCTGTTTCGGTCAGATAACTGCCGATGGTATAAATCTGACTGTCCCCGTCCATAGCTGCATAGTACTGGGCGGGGAGCTGGGAACCGTCCGGGCCTGAACCGCCGGTACCGGGAACCTGGCTTCCCACCAGGATAGAGTGAGAAGAACCATCAGAGGAAAGGGTATCAAACCGTACGGAAGGGTTATCCAGGCCATATGCTTCCGGAGAATCCGCGCCTTCCAGCTTCCGTTCAGCTTTTAAGTGTGACAGAGTATCTGACAGGGTGGTCAGGGGATATTGGCGGATGGGGCAGTCCGTATCCCCTTTATAGTACCAGGTACCGCCTTCCCGGGTAAAGGACAGACTCTTGCCGTCCTTTGTCCAGGACAGGGAAGACAGCTCCGGAAGGTCGGTCATATATACAGAAGCATTTTCCGGTGACAGGGCCTGTGATTCAGCATTCCTCCCCTGCTGCCGGGCGATGATACCGTAGGCTGCGCAGAGAAGGACCAGGGCTCCCAGAGCGGGAACCATCGGCCGTATACGTTTCTTCATGTTTAACCTCCTTATTTATGAGCACGTAAGTGACCGTATTCCGGTCACTTACATGCGATACATGTTATATGTGATGCGTATAAACGTGATTTATAGCTTCCGGCGCTTCAGCCAGATTACAAAGCCTGCAATCAGGAAAATGACAGGAATCACGATAATAAACAGCGCACTCCACAATCCGGCGGATGTTACCATATTATAGGTAATATCCAGACTTTTGCTGGGGATGGACAACGGTGTGACTCCGGGCAGCCCGCTGGCCGCGGCGTTCATGAACAGAGTCAGGTTGGTGATGCTGGGGAAACGTGACAGGATGGAATCATCAATCATGCTTGGCGCTGTGATGACGGTAAGCATGGAGGATGTGCCCTCTTCCTCGTTTACAGTCTCCGTGGCCACAGCTCCCAGCACATAAGTGCCCTGTGTCTTTTCCTGTGTGGCAGGATCCACTAAAAATGCAGAATCAGAGGTAGTCAGGAAGGGCTGGACCGCAATGTCCTCCGAAGGATTTTCCTGTATGGTCATACCCGCAGGCTGGACCAGAAGGGCAGCTGCGGAGGAATCAATTCCTGAGAGAAGGCTGCTGGCAAAGTCGTAATCCGGAATTACGTTAAAGGGATTATTGTTGTAGTAATGCTGGGGAGCCGGGTCGGCCACAAATCCATTTTTCAGGTCCATTCCGTACTGGGAAATGAAATCGGTCAGGTTGGATAATGTATCCTGGGTACAGCCGGCAAGAAGCAGCATGCGGCCGCCGTTTTTCAGGTAATCGGTCAGAGTTTCTTTTTCATCCGCGGAGATATCCTTGACAGGAGCGTTCATGATGAGAAGGCTGCAGTCCTGGGGAACGGCTCCCTGGGTGAGCAGATTCAGATCGGCTGCCTTCATGCCGGATTTATCCATGGCATCTGAGACGGCTGACGAGAGGGCGGTTTCCCCGTGTCCGGTCAGGGTATATACGACCGCCGCTGTATCGCTTGTGACATAGCGGATGGCGCTGGTAATCTGTCCTTCACCGTCAAAGGCTGTTTCCTTGATTTGCCCGTACTGGTAGTAAACCATGGGGTCAAACTGGATGATATCGTCAAATGAAATGGATGTCTTTTTTCCGGTGGACTCGCAGGATACAATCAGATTGCCGGGCTCTGTGTCCAGGGAAGCAAGTACATCCGGGTGAAGCACAGGGTCATTGGCTTCCACCGAAATGTGCGGGGAAAGGTCCTTATACAGATTCACAAAGGATGTAATCCTCTCATCCACTGAGTTGGGATCGGCCACAATATGGATGGTAACGTCTCTGTCCAGCTGTGCCAGGATGTCCCTGGTTGTATCCCCCAGAGTAAGGATTTGGTTGGAACTTAAGTCATGTTTCAGGTATTTGGCAGGAAGCTTTCCCACTATCAGGTTGAGTACAATGACAGCGGCAATGACCACAAGGGTGAACAGTGCCATATAGCTGCCTTTTTTACATTTTCTGGTCATATGATTCAACTCCATCTTCTTTTCTCGATTGACTGGACCGTCAGAAACAGCAATACACCGGCCACACTCAGATAATAGACAAGACCGCTGACATCCAGCATATGGCTGCTGACAATACCGTCAAATACGTCTGTCAGCACGATTTTTCCCAGAAGTCCGGTCAGAGCCCGTTCAAACATGCTCTGCTTTACGAAAAAGGTTCCTACAAGGACTGCCGCTCCGGCTGCTTCCAGTCCGAGGGAAAGGGGGATATGGCCGGTCAGCCGGTATATGATAAAACACACCAGGGTCCACAGGATAAGGAAACCGGCCAGGGAACCTGCTGCGGCAGCCGGTATAAAGTTTAAAAGCCCTGGCCAGAGGATGCTGAGCAGCAGTATGCCGAAGGTCCCTGCTGCGGCTATGAGCTGGCTTTCCGTAAGGGAGGAGATGAAAAGCCCAATGGCAATATACACACATCCCAAAAGGAAGAAAGCCAGTATAGATGCATAGTCCTCGGTCAGATAAGCGGTGCCGGCGCTTCGGATGATAAGGGGACAGAGGCAGGCAATGGCCATGGGGACGGCCAAAATAGTGACCATGGAAAGAAATTTTCCCATAACAATGCCCCATACGGATACAGGGGAGGTGAGAAGCAGCTGGTCTGTCCGCGCCCTGTGTTCATCCGACATGCTGCGCATGGTCAGAATCGGCACCGCAATCATAAGTATCATCAGGATGGAATTAAGTGTATAGGAAAAATAGGGGTAACCGTTAATCATATTGTAAACCATGAAATAAATGCCCATGAACATGGTCATGAAAGCAATGAAAACATAGCCTGTCATGGAGCAGAAATAGGATTTCAGCTCCCGCTTATAGATAGCTCTCATTGGGAATCCTCCTCCTTTGATGGGTCTGTGGGGTCTGTGGCGCCTCTGTCCTCCCGCAATTTTGGGGAGTCCTCTGTCAGCTCCAGGAATATTTCTTCAAGGGATGCCTTGGATGGAGCCATGGACAGGATGGGAAGTCGGTGGTTGGCCAGGGCGTAAAAAATGGTTTCGCGGATATCTGTATCAGCGCCGGAACCAATGCCGCCGTCGGGAGCAATGCCGCCGCCGGAACCAATGCCGCTCCCCGAAACACTGCTATCTTCATCCCCGCCAAACTGCAGATTCACCACACAGGTGCCTGCCTCGCCTCCGGTCCCTATACGCTCTATGGACAGACCGTGAATTTCCTCCAGCACAGGCATTACCGTTTCCTCGCTGCCTTTTACCGTCAGCTCCAGGCCCGCGGCGCCTTTTAACCGTTGCTCCAGGTTTTCAGGAGTATCGCTGGCAATCAGCTTTCCGTGGGCAATAATCATGATATGGTCGCAGACAGCGCTTACTTCAGACAGGATGTGGGAGCTCAGGATAACGGTATGCTGTTTGCCCAACCCCTTTATCATATCCCGTATCTCGATGATTTGTTTCGGGTCCAGTCCCACAGTGGGTTCATCCAGGATGATAACAGAGGGCTTCCCTAAAATGGCCTGGGCCATACCCACCCTCTGGCGGTAACCCTTGGACAGATTTCGGATCAGCCGTTTTCTGACATCCGTAATCTTAACCAGTTCCATCACTTCTTGTATAGCGTCCTTCTGCTCTGCTTTCGGCAGCTTTTTAAGGCAGGCCGCAAATTCCAGGTATTCATCCACGGTCATATCCATATACAGAGGCGGAATTTCCGGCAGATACCCGATGCGTTTTTTTGCGGCTTCAGGCTCTTCCAGTATGTCGTGGCCGTCTATGATGACCTGGCCCTCTGTGGCGCCCAGATAACCGGTCATGATATTCATGGTAGTGGACTTCCCGGCTCCGTTAGGGCCCAGGAAGCCGTATATCTGGCCGTCTTCTACCCGGAAGCTTAAATGGTCCACTGCCAGATGGCCGCCGTAATCTTTTACAAGATTTTTTACTTCAATCACTGATTGTGTCCTCCTGTCAGTTTTTTATAAACATATTCACCAAACAGTTTTAAAATTAAAATGTGATGAAAATGTGTTTAAATTATAATCTTTTTATAACAATTGTTTTTAAATTTGCAAAATAACGCAAAGAACCGCAAAATGTTGCACTGATTTTTGCGAGAAAAAGTATTGCCCTGCATGGATGGAATTGGTATAATAAAGGGCAGTTGGTAAAAAAATAACATCTATGATGCGTGGGCCCCCTTGGGGGCACCGGAATGGAGGGAACTATGAATCAGATTGATACCATGTCAGTCAATGCAATCCGCGTTCTGGCAGCAGATGCTGTACAGAAAGCCAAATCAGGCCACCCAGGTCTTCCTTTGGGAGCCGCAGCCATGTCCTTTGAGCTGTGGGCAAAACATATGAACCATAATCCTAAGAATCCGGGATGGGAGAACAGGGACCGTTTTATCCTTTCAGGAGGCCATGGCTCCACATTGCTGTATTCCCTGCTTCATCTTTTCGGCTACGGCCTTACAAAAGAAGATATGATGAATTTCCGCCAGATGGATTCCCTGACACCGGGACATCCGGAGTACGGTCATACAGTAGGCGTTGAGGCCACCACAGGCCCTCTGGGCGCAGGTATGGGCATGGCAGTCGGCATGGCCATGGCAGAGTCCCATCTGGCAGCTGTATTCAACAAGGACGGATATCCGGTTGTTGACCATTATACCTATGTGCTGGGCGGCGACGGCTGCATGATGGAGGGCATATCCTCCGAGGCATTCTCACTGGCCGGTACCCTGGGACTGGGCAAGCTTATTGTATTTTATGATTCCAACCGTATTTCCATCGAGGGAAGCACGGATATTGCATTTACAGAGAATGTACAAAAGCGCATGGAAGCCTTCGGGTTCCAGCTGATTACCGTTGAGGACGGCAATGATCTGGATGCCATCGGCAAAGCCATCGAGGAGGCAAAGGCAGATACCGCACGTCCGTCCTTCATCACCGTAAAGACCCAGATTGGCTACGGCTGTCCCGCTAAGCAGGGCAAGGCCAGCGCTCACGGCGAGCCTCTGGGGGATGACAATGTAAAAGCCATGAAGGAATTCCTGAACTGGCCCTCCATGGAGCCTTTCTATGTACCGGATGAGGTATATGCCAATTATAAGGCATACGCTGAGAGAGGCGCTGAGACAGAGGAAAAATGGAACGCATTATTTGCGGAATACTGCGGGAAATATCCGGAGATGAAGGAATTATGGGATAAATTCTATAATCCGAATCTGGCTAATGATGTTTATGACAGTGAAGACTACTGGGCATTTGAGGACAAGCCGGATGCTACCAGAAGCCTGTCCGGCAAGCAGCTTCAGAAACTTAAGAACCTGATGCCGAACCTGATTGGAGGAGCAGCAGACCTGGCTCCGTCCACTAAGACCTATATGGCTGATATGGGGGACTTCTCCAAGGATAACTATGCCGGACGCAACCTGCATTTCGGTGTCCGCGAGCTGGCCATGTCCGCTATCGGAAACGGTCTTATGCTTCACGGCGGCCTGCGGGCATTTGTGTCCACCTTCTTTGTGTTCAGCGATTATACAAAGCCAATGGCAAGGCTGTCTGCTCTTATGGGTGTGCCCCTTACCTTTGTATTTACCCATGACAGCATCGGCGTGGGCGAGGACGGACCAACCCATGAGCCCATCGAGCAGCTGGCTATGCTGCGCGCCATGCCTAACTTCCATGTATACCGTCCGGCGGATGCCACGGAGACAGCTGCTGCATGGTACAGCGCCGTATCTTCCAAAAAGACTCCTACGGCTCTGGTACTCACAAGACAGAACCTGCCGCAGCTGGCCGGATCCAGCAAGGAGGCATTAAAGGGAGCCTATATACTGGAAAATTCCGCAAAGGAAGTTCCGGATGCCATCATCATTGCCACTGGTTCCGAGGTGGAGCTGGCAGTGGGTGCAAAGGCAGAACTGGCAAAAGAGGGCGTGGATGTGCGCGTTGTCAGCATGCCCAGCATGGACGTGTTCGAGGAGCAGCCTGAGGATTACAAGGAGAAGGTCCTTCCAAAGGCAGTTCGCAAGAGAGTGGCGGTAGAGGCACTGGGCGATTTCGGATGGGGCAGGTATGTGGGCCTTGACGGAACCACCGTCACCATGAAGGGCTTTGGCGCCAGCGCACCGGCGGGACAGCTCTTTAAGAAATTCGGATTTACGGTTGAGAACGTTGTGGCAGCCGTGAAGTCACTGTAGACATAAACAGCTGCTGCTCAATGGCAGTTAAAACCGGACCCATGAAGAACAGACTGCTTCTTCATGGGTCCGGTTTCATTTAAAGCAGGATAAAGATATATTCAGGCAGCACTGTCCGTATTTGTAAAATTGACAAATAGCTTCCCAAATAATATAATATTATTCAAAGCTGTTTAAAGTTATATGGTTTCCGGAAAAGCGAGGTACGGCAGATGAAACAGATACGAAAAAAACATAAGTTTTCTCTGCCCATAACCATCACAGTCTGTATCGCCCTTGCGATTGTCTTTTACTTATCGTTATCTTATTTCCTGGAAGGATACCGCAGGGACATCTATGACCGCATCATCAATTCCAATATCTCTGCGCTGAAAGAGACAACCAGCACCCTGATTTCCAAGACAACCGAAGGTTTTGACCATTGCCGGCATGAGATACGCGTGCTGGGAATCGGCATGTCCGAAGAACTGAAGGAAAATGGTTTTGACTCCATTGACGGCCTAAGCAACGGGGACCGCAGTTATCTCAGGGATTTTAATAAAGTGTCTGTGTTCGATTACTGCGTACTTCTGAATGAATCAGGCCGCGGTGTCTACAGCCAGGGGGATAGTGTGAAACCCATCAACCTGTATTCCAGCCAGGCCTATGTGGATTGCCTGAACAGCCCGGACGGGGAGGCGATCAGCTTTATTTCAGACCCGTTCAGCGCTTCGGGGCAGGATGTGGTGGCATTTTCCTGCCGCGCGGGCTCTGTCATACTGATTGGAATTTACAGCCAGGAATCCTTCCAGGCCCTCTATGATTCCACTGCGTTCGGGGACAATGCTTCCTATATGATCACCACTGACTCAGGTCTGATTCTCTCCCGCACCCATGTGAACCGGGAACTGGGAGAGACCCTGAATCTGTTTACATATTTTGAAGAAAATCCCCTGAATGCGGAATTCTTTAAGCCGGACGCCCAGGGCGGCACGGAATACGAACGGGTGCTCTCTGAATTCAGGAACGATAAGGGCGGCAGCGCCGAGATTTATTTTGGGGATTCCCGGTATGAACTTGTGTATGCGCCCATCCCCCGGACCGGCTGGGAGTTCATTTCCTGCGTCTCCTATGACCACATTACGGCGGACGCGGCACAGATTAACCAGGAGACCATCCAGCTGACTATGTTCATCATTGTGCTGATGCTGGGCATGTTTCTGGTGATTGTAATTATGCTGGTATTTGTGGTGCGTGCCAATGCATCCAGGGAAGCTGTTCGCCGCGACCGGATTTTTACCCTGATGACCCATTATGTGCCCAATGTCATCGTTATCGGCGACAGTGAGAGCGGCGCCATTGAGTATGCGTCCCGCAACACGGAACAGGTCCTGGGGATTGAGGACGCGTTTGGAAATGCCATAGAAGAGAAGTTCTTAAGCTGTATCAGCGGCAGCGACCGCCAGGCGGTCCTGGATCTCATGAGCCGGATCCGGGAGGGAGAGTGTGTCAGCGGGAGCCTGAAGCTGCATTTTACCCGGCCCGACACCCAAAGGGATATCGTGCTGTCCCTTAACGCCTATCTGATTGCGGAACAGGACAGCAGCCAGCGTTTTATCACTCTGACGTTGGAGGATATCACGGAACGGGAGCAGTCCCGCAGGCGCCTGGAGGAGGCGCTGGAGAGCGAGGCCCGGGCCAATGCTGCCAAGAGCACCTTCCTGGCCAGCATGAGCCATGATATCCGTACTCCCCTGAACGCGGTAATCGGCCTGACCAATCTGGCCCTCTATTCACCGGAAGACAGCAAAAAGGTGACGGAATGCCTTCAAAAAATTGCCAATTCCTCCCAATTACTGCTGGGACTGATTAACGATGTGCTGGACATGTCCAAAATAGAATCCGGTAAAATGCAGCTGGCAGAGACAGAGTTTGAACTGGGTGAATGGCTGTCCGGCGTGGTTACGGTGACCCAGTCCCAGACAGGTGTGCGCAGCCAGCATTTTGATGTCAATGTCTGGAACATTGCCCATGAATTGCTGTGCGGCGATACGGTGCGCCTGGGGCAGGTGCTTACCAACGTGCTGGGAAATGCGGTGAAGTTTACTCCAAAGGACGGGGAAATCTATCTGGATATCACAGAGGTACCATCACAGGATCCTTCATTTGCCAGCTTTGTATTCCGGGTCAGCGATACCGGCGTGGGCATGAGCCGGGAATATATGGGCCGGATTTTCGAGATGTTTTCACGGGACCAGAATTCTTATAAACAGGGAATCCAGGGAACCGGCCTGGGCATGGCCATTACCAAGCGTATTGTGGATCTGATGGGCGGCACCATCCGGGTGGAGAGCGAGCCGGGAAAGGGCACCACCTTTACCATTGGGCTATCCATCCGTTTAAGCAGCCGCCATGTGCCTCTGGCCGCAGGCTGCGCCATGCTGGTCATCGGCGAGCCGGGAAGTGAGGAAAAGTGTAGGGATGCAGTGGAAAAGCTGGAGGAAATCGGTGTGGATGCTGCCTGGGAGACAGATTATCAGGCAGCCGTCTCCCTGGCGGCCCAAAAGAGGGCGGCGGGCCGTCCTTTCTCCATGGTATTTCTTCCCTATAAAATGCTCCGCTTTGACCGGACCTTAACCGGAGAACAGCTGAAGCGGGATTTAGGCGGGGATACGCTTTTACTTCTGGGACTGAAACCGGATGAGCAGGAGCTGTTTGAGGAGATTAAGCAGAAGGGATTTAAATATACAATCAGCCTGCCTCTGTTCCGGATGAGCCTGTACCGGAAAATTACCGGAATGCTGGGACAGGGGGAGAGCATATCCGGCGGACTGGCAGGGGAGTTAAAAGGCGTGCGTTTGCTGGTGGTGGAGGACAATGCGGTCAACCTGGAAATCGCAGTGGAAATGCTCTCCGGACTCATGGGAGCGGCGGTGGATACTGCCCGGAACGGAGAAGAGGGATGCACCCGTTTTCTGGATGCACCTGAGGATACATATGACGTGATTCTCATGGATTTACAGATGCCGGTTCTGGGAGGACTGGATGCGGCCCGCAGGATACGGGAGAGCATCCATCCCCAGGCAGCGTCCATCCCTATTATAGCCCTGACAGCCAATGCCTTTGAGGAGGATCGCAGGGAAGCTCTTGAGGCAGGGATGAATGGTTTTGTTCCAAAGCCCATAGACTTCGCGGTCCTGGCAAAGGAGATTGGGCGGGTGCGGCGTGAGGGCCGCAGCCTGCGGCTTTTGTTGGCAGAGGACAATGAACTTAACCGTGAGATAGCAGCAGAGCTGATACGGGCCGACGGCCAGCAGGTGGATGCGGTGGAAAATGGACGCCAGGCACTGGAGGCATATCTCAATGCTCCGGACGGCACATATGACGCCATCCTGCTGGATTTGCGTATGCCGGTTATGGACGGCTTTGAGGCAGTGGCAGCTATCCGCGGCAGCCAAAGAAAAAGTGCCGGAACCATTCCTGTCTTTGCGTTTACATCCAGCAGTGAGGATGAAGTGCGGTCAGAGGCGGCGCGGGCAGGATTCGGCGCCGTACTGACAAAACCCATCAATATGGAACAGCTGCGGGGCCTGCTGGGCTAAAAGGGCTGTCCCTGAACGGCTTGGGCAGCCGGTACGGCCGGAGCTGTGGGACTGGAGCTGTGGGACTGGAGCTGTGGGGCTGGAGCTGTAGGGCTGGACAGGAGGATACCCGGTACGGCAGCGAAACGTGATTAACGAAAACCATACCCGGGGAAGAGGGAGAATAAATATGAAGAAACGGATGGGAATAGGGCTGCTTCTGGTGCTGGTGCTGATATCTGCTGCTACCGGATGCACGGCCGTTTGGGATACCGGGGCCACAGAGGATAAGAAACAGAGCGGTGCGCCGCCGGCTGAGGAGCCGGTTGTGCTGCATGTGTACAATACCATGGGTGAGAATATCAATACGGAGCAGGCGGAAGCCTATATCCACCGCACGATGCCCGGAGTTAAAATTGAGAGCACATATGAAATAGCGCCAAAGATGGAGAATGCCCAGCTGGCGGCGGTGCGCAGCGGAGGCGGCCCGGAAATCCTCTATACACAGGATTATTATACCTATGTCCAGAGCGGTTATCTGAAGGATTTGACCTCCGAACCATTTTTGAAGAACTACATGATCAGCGCCTTAAATGATGCGGAGGTAGGGGGGAAGGTATATGCCCTCCCGGTTGGAAACGGGTATATCTCAGGGCTGATGGTGAACAGACAGCTCCTGGCGGATATGGGATATGATATGCCCCGGACACAGGAAGAGTTTATGGGGCTCTGCCGCCGGATTCAGGAGAGAAGGGAGGAGACCGGGGTACGTGCCTATGCCTTTGGGATGCTTTACAATGACGCAGCAGCAGTGGTGGCCATGCCCTTTCTTCTGGATGCGTACACGGACAGCGAATATGTGCAGTGGCTGAATCTGTACCGGAATAATCCGGCAGGGGTTTCCTTTGAAAATCCGGCATTTGCCCGTGTCCTTAAGGGAATTGATGAGCTGGAAAGCATGGGGCTGTATGAGAACGGCGACTTTCTGATGAGCAGCAAACAGAATCTGCGGGAGGTGGTTCGGGGGAACGCAGTCATGTGTTCGGTGAGCTATGTGGACTATGCGGTTCATTTTGAAGAGAAGCTCAGGGATGTGAACGGGGTCCCAAGCTTTAAAATAGAAAAGGACGGCAAACAGGTATGGGTGAAGGCCGAGGACTTTGTATTCATACCATATATGGGAAGAACCAGGGAGGATCGCTGGCTGGCCACCAACGGGGACTGGTATCTGGGAATCAATGCAAACATAACAGACGAGACTGTCCTCAGGGCCTGCCGCCTGTATCTGGAATATGTGGCCTCCACAGAGTTTGCGCCGGAATATTACAGTGCTTCGGTTCCCGTGGGCGCTACCACCTACTACCGGCGGGATGACACATTAAAATATGATTATTTTCAGAATACCCATCCTGAATTTTACCAGTGCCTTACAGAACACTCCATTGTGAAAAATCCTTACCAGTTTTACGGTTCGGATTTGTTTACCTTTGCCCTGCGCCATTACCTGTGCGGACAGAACTATTATGCAGGTCTGGAAGGCGCCAGCTCCTACATGAAGATTGGCGGTACAGAGGGGATGCTGGAGGCGCTGGAAGAATACCGCACAACAGGGAAAAACCGTTACCAGGTCCCGGACCATGTGGTCGGGAAGACAGATAAGACATACAATTATGTGCGTATATTTTCCCGCTCCAATGAATCAGCTCTGGGAAACCTGCTGGCTGATGCCCTGCGCCAGTACACGGGCGCAGATCTGGCCGCCATCAATGCAGGAACTCTGACAGCAGAGCTTGAGGAAGGGGAGATAACAGAGTCTGATTTGGCCACCTCCATGCTCTACGGCCTGAACAACCATGTGGTCACTGTGCGCTGCAAGGGCGCCAACCTGATATCCATACTCTCCACCAATAACCTGACCGATGCGGTGAGAGCGGACCAGTCCAGTGTGTTCGGCGGCATGGTGATTCCCTCCGGTTTCACCTATACCATCACCTACGAACCGCTGGAGGATAATGCGTATGGGGGAAAGGCGGAAATCAGCGATGTCTGCCTGTCAAACGGAGAACCAGTAGACCCTGACGCCTGGTATACGGTGGCGACCACGGACTATGAGCTGGGGGGAAGCGACGGCTGGGACGCGTTTACGGTGCTCCCTCCGGACAAGCCGGCACAGCTGCCTGAGGGGATTGCCCTCTACCAGAGCTTTGACCCTGGAAATGAGAGCGCCTGCAGGTTATTTGACCTGAGTACGGATACCTATGACGAGCAGTATCAGCAGATAACGGACTGGGCCAGAAATCAGCCCAACATCATTGACGCGGTGATTGCCTATATTGAGAGCCATAGTGAAAACGGAGTGCTTGAGCCGGTCACCATTGACGGAAGGATCCGGATTGTCAATATGCCGGAGGGGCTGGATGTGGAGAAAAACAAGATCCGCCTGGATTGACGGCGGTGAAAGGGAATTCCTGGCGGCAGGAGCAGCCGGCAGCAAAGAGCCGGAATAAAAGCCGATGATTTCACAGATACGGATGAAATCATCGGCTTTTCATTTAATAAGCGGTCCTTTCCTGCAATATTAATATTTAGTTTCGTCACATCCCTGAACCACGTATTTGGTTTCATCAGGGACCGGCATCATGGGCTCCTCACCGGCTTCCGTGCTGCCAAACTTAAACTGCCCAACCAGATTTTTGAGAATCTGGGCCTGCCCGGACAACTCTTCGCTGGCAGCCGCGCTTTCCTGTGCTGTAGCTGAATTTGTCTGGACGACGCTGGAAATCTGGTCTATGCCCTGTGTGACCTGTCTGGCGGAGGACGCCTGGTCTGCACTGGCCGCGGAAATCTCATTGATGGCCGCGGATACATCCTCAACGCCATTTACCACTTCGTCCAGCGCCAGGGCTGTCTCACTGGCGATTTTGGTGCCGCGTTCCACCGCATGAAGGGATCCCTCAATCAGTGATGATGTATTTTTAGAAGCATCGGCGGATTTTCCTGCCAGATTGCGTACCTCGTCCGCCACCACCGCAAACCCTTTGCCTGCCTCTCCTGCCCGGGCGGCTTCTACCGCGGCGTTCAGCGCCAGGATATTGGTCTGGAACGCGATATCCTCAATTGTCTTTATGATCTTACTGATTTCACCGGATCCTTGATTGATGTCATCCATGGCTGTCAGCATTTCCTTCATGCGCTGGCTGCTTTCTTTTGCCTGGTCCATTACGGAGGCAGCTTTTTCGCTGGCTGTTTTCGCGTTGCCGGCATTTTTATCTATATGATTGGAAATCTCGTTTACAGTAGCAGCTAATTCCTCTATGGAGGATGCCTGCTCGGTCGCCCCTTGGGAGAGAGCCTGGGCTCCTGCCGCCACCTGTTCAGAGCCGCCGGCTACCTGTTCGGCACTCTGGTCGATGTTCCTTAAAACTGCTGATATCTCCTTTAATATTTTGTACATGGAGTCGGAGAGTGATTTAAAATCCCCCACATATAAATCCTGGGACTGGCTGGTGATGGCAAAGTTACCTGCGGCCATCTGGCTCAGTCCCCAGTCAATATCATTGATAATATTGCTTATGGAATCAGTAATGAGACGGGTGGCCTCGGATAGTCTGCCCGTTTCGTCTTTGGAATGTATGACGGGTACCTGTGACTTTAAGTCACCTTCCGACAGTTTCTGGATCCTTTCCGTGCAGATGTGGATGGGATTGCCGATTTTCCTGGCCAGCCAATAAGCGATTGCTACTGCAGCAATCAGTGATATTGCTAACAGAGCGCATGTGATTCCAATGGAAGTAAGGGTCGCTCCCATAAAATCCGATGTGGGTGCCGTGATGGCCATGCCCCATCCTTCTGTGCCAGCGATTGGAGAGTAGGCAGCCAGCTTCTGCACACCGTTAATTTCATATTTGTCAAAGCCGCTTTCGCCCTTTCTTATTTTTCCATGTATGGCAGCCAGCCTGGCCAGTGATGAATCGGATTTCGCTTCCTCCTCTATGTTTTGTGTCAAGATTGTGCTGGTGGTGTTGTCCGCAATGGTATAACCATCTGAATTGATGGCATAAGCTGCACTATTATCGCTGATGTGCACTTGTGAAACGATATCATTTAAAAATGTACTCTGCGGAACAAAGAACACCACGCCTGCGATTGTTGTATTAGGCCGTCCGTCCTTCCATAAGGGAGCAGCCACAATAATGGACAGTTCTCCGTTGACTTTGCTGACCAAAGGATCGGATATATTGGCCTGGCCGGCCATGGCTTTATGGAAATAATCCCGGTCAGAATAGTCCTTGCCGTCAAGGGCGCTGATTCCATCCGGCCCTATGATGTTCCCTCTCTGAAAACCGTACTGTTTTACCTTGTCATCAATCAGAAGCTGCTTATTCCCAGTGCTCTGCTGGGGATCCGTCAGCCGCGCAATGGTTCCTGTGTCGATAGCCACGTTAAGATAGGATGTAAGTTCATTTGCAACCTTGTCGGACGCGATTTTGACGGTTTCCCTGAGCGTCTGCTCCAACAGCTGATTGGTACTGCTGTAATTCAGACAGATGCCTGCGCCCCCTAAAATGCCCAGGCAGATGACAACAGTCAGTGACATGCATAATAAAATTTTTCCTTTGATACTTTTCATCTTACTTTTACCCCTCTTTTGTGCTGATGGATATAATATACATACTATCTTATATATTCGACACATTTTGCAAAAAAAAGAAGAGGATCTATGCAGATTTAAGGTTATATATTCGTATATTTTTTAATATATTACCGGTTTTTCAAGTTAAAAAGGCTCTAAGGAAATTCAGGAAAGCCAATGCCGGGCCGGATTCCCTTATCCATAACCTTGCTCCTGAGCGGATCGGATGCAGGGGGAGAACAGCAGACACGGCGCTGTCTTTCCATGGAAACAGATTGAGTCCTTTCCCAAGAGATTGAAATGCTGGCCAATCTGCTCAGCATCATAAAGAAATGCCCCGGAGATGGAAAATGTAACATCTCCGGGGCATTTCTTTATGTGTAACAGCGCGTGCTGTCTCTTTACTGGCCCTTTTTGGCAGATTCCACCTCAGCCATCTTCATAGCCCTTACCTTAAGGGGCAGTCCGAACAGGGTAATGAAGCCGTCTGCGTCATGGTGGTCGTACAGGTCGCCTGTGGTGAAGGAAGCCAGGGACTCACTGTATAAGGAGTATGGGGATGTGGTTCCGGCCTTGATGATATTGCCCTTGTACAGTTTGAATTTCACTTCGCCTGTCACATATTCCTGGGTGGACTCAACAAATGCCTGGACAGCCTCGCGCAGAGGTGTAAACCACTTGCCCTCATAAACAATCTGGGCCAGCTTATCAGCCATGGTCTTTTTCGTCTCCATGGTGGCACGGTCTAATACCAGCTCCTCTAACTGCTGATGGGCCTCCATGAGAATGGTTCCGCCTGGTGTCTCATACACGCCGCGGGACTTCATGCCAACCACACGGTTTTCCACGATGTCCACAATGCCGATGCCGTGTTTTCCGCCCAGCTCATTTAATTTGCGGATAATATCGGAAACCTTCATCTTCTGTCCGTTTACGCTGGTGGGAACACCTTTTTCAAAGGTCATGGTCACATACTCGCCCTCATCCGGTGCTTTTTCGGGAGTCACGCCAAGTACAAGCAGATGCTCGTAGTTGGGTTCCTGTGACGGATCTTCCAACTCCAGGCCCTCATGGCTGATATGCCATAAGTTTCTGTCACGGCTGTAGCTGCTGTCTGCGGAGAAGGGCAGGTCAATGCCGTGCTGCTTGCAGTATTCAATCTCGTCCTCGCGGGACTGCATGGTCCATACATCGGTCATGCGCCAGGGAGCGATGATCTTGATATCCGGGGCCAGGGCCTTGATACCCAGCTCAAAACGAATCTGGTCATTGCCCTTGCCGGTAGCGCCGTGGCATATGGCTGAGGCGCCTTCTTTACGTGCAATATCAACCAGTCTCTTGGCAATGGCAGGACGGGCCATGGAGGTGCCTAAGAGGTATTTGTTTTCATATACTGCATTAGCCTTTACGCAGGGCATGATGTAATTGTCGCAGAAATCATCCACTAAATCTTCGATATATAATTTGGAGGCACCGGATAATTTGGCTCTCTCGTCCAGTCCGTCTAATTCGCTGCCCTGACCGCAGTCAATGCAGCAGCAGATGACTTCATAACCAAAATGCTCCTTTAACCACGGAATGATTGCGGTGGTATCCAGTCCGCCGGAATAAGCTAAAACTACTTTTTCTTTCATATTGATATCCTCCTGAGATTGCTGTACTGATTGAACTTTCATAAATATACAACATTATGTGATAAAATGCAAGTGCTAAATAAAAATATTTAAAAGATGTTGCATATTATGCATTTATAATGTATAATTATGAAATCCAAACGGGAACCAGGAAACAGGGTTCACAGAAATGCTTCTTTTCATTTAAAGAAAAACTGACTATAATGAAGGCAGCAGCCAATATTTATAAATATAAGGAGATACGGATATGATTAAGGCAGGTATTATCGGTTCCACAGGATATGCGGGAGGAGAGCTGGCAAGGCTCCTGCTCCAGAGGGATGACATAGAGATTAAATGGTATGGTTCCAGAAGCTACATAGACCAGAAATATGCATCCATCTACCAGAACATGTTCCGAATCGTGGACGATGTGTGTATGGATGATAATATGAAGGAGCTGGCAGAACAGGTGGATGTGGTGTTCACCGCCACCCCTCAGGGACTGTGCGCATCCCTGATGGACGAGGACGTATTATCTAAAGTAAAGGTCATTGATTTAAGCGCCGACTTCCGTATTAAGGATGTGTCGGTTTATGAGAAATGGTATAAGCTGACCCATGCATCCCCGCAGTTTATCGGTGAGGCCGTATACGGGCTGCCTGAAATCAACCGGGAAAAGGTGAAGAAGGCCAGGCTCATTGCCAATCCTGGATGTTTCCCCACCTGCTCCTTCCTGTCCACCTATCCTCTGGTAAAGGAAGGGCTTATTGACCCCAATACCCTTATCATTGATGCCAAGTCAGGCACATCCGGCGCAGGCAGGGGAAGCAAGGTGGACAGTCTGTACTGTGAGGTCAATGAGAACATTAAGGCTTACGGGGTGGCCTCCCACAGACATACGCCGGAGATAGAGGAGCAGCTGTCCTATGCAGCAGGAAAACCGGTAACCATCAGCTTCACCCCTCACCTGGTACCCATGAACCGCGGAATCCTGGTGACAGCCTATGCATCCCTTACAAAGGAAGTATCCTGCGAGGAGGTAAAGGCTGTGTACGATAAATATTATGGGGATGAATATTTTGTGCGTGTCCTGGAAAAGGATGTGGTGCCCCAGACCCGGTGGGTGGAGGGCAGCAATTTTGCAGACGTGAATTTCAAAATAGACACCAGGACCAACCGGGTGGTTATGATGGGAGCCATTGACAACATGGTCAAAGGAGCGGCAGGCCAGGCCATACAGAACATGAACCTGATGTTCGGCCTGCCGGAGAATACGGGGCTTAAGCAGATTCCCATTTTCCCCTGATGGTTCAGGCTGTTGGTTTAAAGACATCTCTGAAAAGGATGAAAGAGGGAAAGAGAAAGGAAATATGAGATCATGGCAGGTACAATGGATATCCTTATCCGCGAAATGACAATAGCGGATTACGACCAGGTCTACGGCCTGTGGACAGAAATCAAGGGCTTTGGAATCAGAAGTATTGACGATTCACGGGAGGGTGTGGAGCGCTTTCTTGGGAGGAATCCCACTACCAGTGTGGTGGCTGTCCAGAACGGTCATATTATAGGAAATATCCTCTGCGGCCATGACGGCAGGACCGGCTGCTTTTATCACGTGTGCGTGGCGCCGGGATACAGGAAACACGGCATTGGATACCGCATGGTGCGCTTTGCCATGGAGGCCCTTCAGAAAGAAGGAGTCAGCAAAATCAGCCTGATTGCGTTTAAGGGTAATGAGGTGGGAAATGCGTTCTGGCAGGGAATCGGGTGGCAGGAACGGGAGGATGTGAATACATACGAATTCATACTGAATGAGGAAAACATCACCCGGTTTGTACGGTAAAATGAAAGGATGGTGCACCATGATAAAGGCAGGTGCATCTTCATATGACATAAAGGTATGGAAATAAATGGAGGAATGAGTGATATGGATGAGACAGGCATGGGAATCAAAATCATAACCGGCGGCGTCACGGCTGCCAGGGGCTTTAAGGCTGCTTCAACAGCAGCCGGAATCAAATATAAGGACCGTCAGGACATGGCTATGATTTACAGCCAGGAGCCCTGCCGGTCTGCAGGAACCTTCACCACCAATATTGTGAAGGCGGCTCCTGTAAAATGGGATAAGAACCAGGTGACAAGCGGGGCGCCTGCCCGGGCAGTGGTTATAAACGCAGGCATTGCCAATGCCTGCACCGGAGAGGAAGGCATGGGGTACTGCGGACAGACAGCAGAGGCAGCGGCCCTGGCCCTGGGAATATCTGCTGAAAGCGTCCTGGTGGCATCCACAGGCGTCATCGGCATGCAGCTGCCCATGGACAGGATTACGGCAGGGGTCAAGGCCATGGCTCCTTTGCTGGACGGAAGCCTTGAAAGCGGCACAGGCGCATCCAGGGCCATTATGACCACGGATACAAAGAATAAGGAGGTGGCTGTCCGGTTTGAGCTGGGAGGAACCACGGTGACCATGGGAGGCATGTGCAAGGGCTCCGGTATGATTCATCCCAATATGTGCACCATGCTAAGCTTTGTGACTACGGATGCGGCCATCAGCAAAGAGCTGCTCCAGGAGGCACTCAGCCAGGATATCCAGGATACATACAACATGATTTCCGTGGATGGGGACACATCCACCAATGACACGGTTCTCCTTCTGGCAAACGGTCTGGCCGGCAACAAAGAAATTACAGAGAAGAATGAGGATTACCATACCTTCTGCAGAGCCTTAAAGATTGTAAACGAAACATTAGCGAAGAAAATGGCAGGCGACGGCGAGGGCTGCACCGCTCTGTTTGAGGTAAAGGTAGTGGGGGCAGAGACTAAGGAACAGGCCAAGATTCTGGCAAAATCAGTAATCTGCTCCAGCCTTACCAAGGCAGCCATCTTCGGCCATGATGCCAACTGGGGCAGGATACTCTGCGCCATGGGTTATTCCGGGGCACAGTTTGATCCGGAAAAGGTGGACCTGTATTTTGAGAGCGCTGCAGGAAAGATGCAGATTATTAAGGACGGCGTGGCCGTGGACTACAGCGAGGAGCAGGCTACCCGGATACTGTCAGAGCCGGAGGTGACGGCTGTGGCCGACATCAAGATGGGGGATGCAAAGGCCGCTGCGTGGGGCTGCGATCTGACCTTTGACTATGTTAAGATTAATGCGGATTACCGCTCATAACGAGCCGCTGCACTAAGCTCGAAAAAGACCTCGCCAAGTGCCAGTGACATGTATCGCACGTAAGCGCCTGAAGGACAGGCGCTAAGTGCTCATAACGAGCCACTGCACTGAGCCCGAAAAAGACCTGCTAAGTGCCAGTGACATGTATCGCACGTAAGCGCCTGAAAGACAGGCGCTCAGTGCTCATAAGGAGGAGTATGAAAATGAATTTGGAACCAATGCAGAAGGCGGCCGTGCTCATTGAGGCACTGCCTTATATCCAGCGTTTTAACAGGAAAATCGTGGTGGTAAAATACGGCGGAAGCGCCATGGTGGATGAGGAACTGAAGAAAAAGGTTATACAGGATGTGGTGCTTCTTAAGCTGGTAGGCTTTAAGCCCATCATTGTGCACGGAGGCGGGAAGGAGATCAGCCGCTGGGTAGGCAAGGTGGGAATGGAGGCCCAGTTTAAGAACGGACTCAGGGTTACAGACGAACCCACCATGGAGATTGCCGAGATGGTCCTTAATAAAGTCAATAAGAGCCTGGTCCAGCTGGTCAGTGAGCTGGGCATCAATGCGGTGGGAATCAGCGGCAAGGACGGCATGATGCTTAAATGCCGTAAGAAATACGCCGGCGGAGAGGATATCGGGTTTGTGGGAGATGTGGAGGAAGTGAATCCCAAAATCATATATGATTTGCTGGAAAAGGATTTCCTGCCCATCATCTGCCCCATTGGCTTTGATGAAGATTTCCTAAGCTATAACATCAATGCGGATGACGCGGCCTGTGCCATTGCCACGGCAGTGGAGGCGGAAAAGCTTGCTTTCCTCACGGATGTGGAGGGCGTGTATAAGGATTATGAGGATAAGTCCTCCCTTATCTCCGAGATGACGGTGGAGGAGGCCCAGAATTTTGTGGACAGCGGAATGCTGGGAGGCGGTATGCTTCCCAAGCTTCAAAACTGCATCAACGCCATAAAAAACGGCGTATCCAGGGTGCATATCCTGGACGGGCGTATTCCTCATTGCCTGCTGCTGGAAATCTTTACTGACAAGGGTATTGGAACCGCTATCTATAATTCCGAAGAAGACGAGAGGTATTATCATGGCTGATAAACAGTTGATGGAACGGGCAGAACAGGCCCTTTATAAGGTGTACAACCGGTTCCCTGTGGTGTTTGACCATGGGGAGGGAGTGAAGCTTTACGATACAGAGGGAAACGAGTATCTGGATTTCGGCGCTGGCATTGCGGTCATGGCGCTGGGCTATGGGGATGAGGAGTATACAAAGGCCGTGGAGGAACAGCTTCACAAGCTGACCCATATTTCCAATCTGTTTTACAACCAGCCCTCCATTGAGGCCGGCGAGAAGCTGCTTCAGGTATCCCATATGGATAAGGTATTTTTCACAAACAGCGGTACCGAGGCCATTGAGGGGGCTCTTAAGATTGCAAAGCGCTATCACTATAACAAACTTCATGAAACCATGGGAGACGGCTGCGACGGCTGCGAGGACGCGGAGCCGGACATGACCGGGGAAATCATTGCCATGAACCATTCCTTCCATGGAAGGAGCCTGGGCGCCCTGTCCGTCACCGGCAATGCCCACTACCAGGAGCCCTTTAAGCCCCTTATACCGGGAATCCGCTTTGCAGATTTCAATGACCTGGACAGCGTGAAGAAGCTGATTAACAGTAAGACATGTGCGGTTATTATGGAGACCATCCAGGGAGAGGGAGGTATCTATCCTGCCACGGAGGAATTCTTAAAAGGGGTCAGGGCCCTGTGCGATGAACACGACCTGCTCCTTATACTGGATGAAATCCAGTGCGGCATGGGCCGTTCCGGGGAAATGTTTGCCTGGCAGCATTACAGCGTGAAGCCGGACGTGATGACAGTAGCCAAGGCGCTGGGAAACGGACTTCCCGTAGGCGCTTTCCTGGCATGGGGCAAAGCGGCCAGCGCCATGGTTCCGGGCGACCACGGCACCACCTATGGCGGCAATCCGCTGGTGACGGCGGGAGCCAGCGCAGTGCTTGATATTTTTGAGAAACGCCGTATCACGGAACATGTAAAGGAGATTGGGTCCTATCTCTACGAGAAGCTGGAGGAGCTGTCAAAGGAACTGGATTGCATCAGGGCACACCGGGGAATGGGATTGATTCAGGGATTGGAGTTCTCTGTACCGGCAGGCCCCATTGTGTCAAAAGCGCTGCTGGAGCAGAAGCTGGTGTTAATCAGCGCCGGGACCAATATTATCCGTTTCGTTCCGCCTCTGGTGATTGAGAAGGCGGATGTGGACGAGATGATGAAACGTCTTAGGGCAGCGGCAGCAGAGTAGGGAATCGGTAACAGCGCAGGGAATAAGCAGCAGAGCAGAGAATAAGCAGTAGCGCAGGGAATAAGCAGCAGTGCAGAGAATAAGCAGCAGAGTAACGGTAACAGACCAGGGAATTGATTTAGAGAAAGAGTCGGTTTCAAAGTAAGAATAGGCGGGTAGGGCAAAGGAAGATGCCCTGCCCGCCAAAGGCGGCAGGAAATACCTGTGTTACAGGGACCTGCCGTTTTTTTGTATGGCTGCCCCTTTCCTTAAGTAAATCTTTCGTTTTCATTTATGAAATGTTATGAAAATACAGGATGAAATATTTATGGCAAACCTATATAATAGCCTTATTAAATGAACAGCAATGGCGCAAATGTTTATTTTTTGTTGTATAAGTATGCCATATGTGATATAACTGTATTAATATAAATAATACAGTATCCGCTGGTATTAAGGAGGGAGTCATGGGAACAGAGAAAAAAGCTGGTGATTTAGAGGAAATCCAGGTTTTGGAAGGCATTTCAGAGTCTGAGGAAATTGACCGCCGCGTGGAGGAGCTGATGGCTCCGGAGGAGGAAGGAAACGGAAAGAAAAAGAAGAAAAAGCAAAAGACCGGACACCGGTCATCGGAGGGAGGCTTTCACCCTGTCCGGCGCTTTAAGGGGTTCAGCCGGAAGCGCAAGATAATCACGGTCCTGGTACTGGCGGCAGTGGTTTTGTTTGGGTTCTCCCGTATGTCCGGAGGAAAGAAGGATCTGGGGATCCCGGTTGCCGTGATGCCTCTTGCCAAACAGGACGTTCAGGAAAAGCTTACGGTAAGCGGTCCTGTATCAGGCACAGACAGCGTGGATGTGGTGTCCAATATTCATGCGGAAATCACTGCCATGAATGTGAAGGAAGGCGATACCGTGACAAAAGGACAGGTGCTGGCTGTGGTGGACAGCACGGATCTGGAGCGGGAAGTGCAGATTGCCCAGAACGCCTACGACCTTGCTGTGGCTAATAAGCAGGAAAAAGATAAGGAAGCAGCCCTTGGATACGAAAAGGCGGTCCAGGATTTCCAAAAGGCCAGCCTGGATCACAGCAGGAACAGCCAGCTCTTTGCCACCGGCGATATTTCACAGATGGAGCTGGAAGCCAGCGCCAATGCCCTGAATGACGCCAGAAGGCAGATGGAAGGCTATACGGTTGAGAATGGGAGAGGCGTTGCGGATTCGTCCTACGGCATACAGATACAGAACGCAGCCTTTGATTTGGAAAAGAAAAAAGAAGAACTGGATAATACCCAGATAAAGAGCACCATTGACGGCACCGTGGTCCGTGTCAATTCCAAGGTGGGCCAGTTTGCGGATAAGGTGGAGGATGATAAACCTATTCTCAGCATCGAGAACCTGGAGCAGCTGGAGCTGGAAATCAAGGTAAGCGAGTTTTCCATCGGCAAGGTAAAGGTGGGACAGATGGCGACCATCACAGCGGATATCCTGGACGGTGAGACTGCAGAAGGCGAGGTCGTAAAGATATCGCCCACAGGCGAGGAAAAAGGCGGCGGATCTACGGAGAGGGTTATTCCCACTACCATACGGGTGGACGGTGGAAGCTCAAAGCTTATTGCGGGAATCACGGCAAAAGCAGAACTTTTAATCAGAGAGGCAAAGGATGTTTTCGTCGTTCCCTCATCGGCACTTTTTGACGACGGGGAAGTGACATACATAGCCATTGTGCAGGATATGAAGGTTAAACGAATACCTGTGACCATGGGAGTGGACGGCGACGTGGTGGTAGAGGTCATTCCCACAGACGGTACAGTGCTGGAGGAGGGAATGCAGGTTATCACCAATCCGGGACCCCATCTCATGGACGGTGCTGCCGTGCTGATCACCCAGTAGCAGGAGGCGCCGTATGAAGAAGTGGATGAAGTTTTTACACAGGGACAGCATGATTCAGGAAGAGGTCTATGACGGACCCCTGATTAAGCTGGAGAATCTGGTCAAGATATATGATACCGGGGCCATTAAGGTACTGGGACTTAAGAAGATAAACCTTACCATTGAACGGGGGGAGTTTGTGGCCATCATGGGACACTCCGGATCCGGAAAATCCACCCTGATGAATATACTCGGGTGTCTGGACCGGCCTACCCTGGGCCATTACTACCTGGACGGCATTGACGTGGCAGACATGACGCCGGACCAGCTCTCCGATATCAGGAACCGGAAAATCGGGTTTGTGTTCCAGTCCTTTAACCTGATATCCAGGACATCGGCCCTTAAGAATGTGGAGCTGCCCATGACCTATGCCAGGGTGCCAAAGGCCAAACGGGCGGTCAGGGCCCAGCTGCTATTGGAACGGGTGGGGCTGGGAGCCAGGAAGGAACATATGCCAAACGAGCTCTCCGGAGGCCAGAGGCAGAGGGTTGCCATAGCCAGAGCCCTTGCCAATGAACCGCCCTTAATTCTGGCAGACGAGCCCACAGGAAACCTGGATACCGCCTCCTCGGTGGAAATCATGGAGCTGTTTACAAAGCTTCACCAGGAAGGGGCTACCGTGGTGCTGGTTACCCATGAGGAGGATATAGCAGCCTTTGCCCACCGCGTTATACGGTTCAGCGACGGGCAGATACAGAGTGACAAATTGAATGCGTCCGGGGTGACTTCTGAGGACGGGAAGGGGGGAGAGCAGAATGCTGATTGAAAACATGAAGATGGCATTTTCAGCCATCCGGTCCAATAAGATGCGTTCCGCCCTGACTATGCTGGGAATCATCATCGGCATTGGTTCCGTCATAGCCATCGTGTCCATCGGAGATACCATGCGCGGACTTTTCTCTGATTTATACAAGGATGTAGGTATTACCCAGGCCTATATATCCATTGGTTACTGGGTAGATGATGTGCGGCAGAGCGATTATTTTACCCTGGACGAGATGGAGCGGGCCAAGGAGGCCTTTAAGGACCAGGTCGCCTATATAGACAGCAGTGCCTATACCAGCAGTGATGCCGAGTATAAACGGACTAAGATTAAATTTGACTATCAGGGAATTGACTACAATTACCAGGATGTGCAGCCGGTGAACGTGGTGTACGGCCGCTATCTCAACGAGGGAGACATCCTGGGAAGAAGGAAGAACGTGGTCATGGATACCAAGAGCGCCCAGATGCTGTTCGGCACTGAGAATGCGGTTGGGCGGTCCTTCAGAACCACCTTATATGGCTCTACCGACGACTTTACGGTGGTGGGCGTGTACCGCAAGGAGGTCAATGCCTTCCAGGCCCTGATGATGGGCAACAGCGATGACAAGGGTTCGGCATTCATTCCATACACCCTTCTGACCTGGCCCAACGACTATTTTTACCAGCTCCATGTGTATGCAAAGGACGATGTGAATCTGGACCAGTTCTTCAGCCAGTTCAAGGCATATGCGGCCAAGATGCACGGCAGGCAGCCGGAGGATATGTACATGTATACGGCCATGCAGGAAATGACCTCAGTGGACAGCATGATGGGCAGCCTGTCCATGGCAGTGGGCGGTATCGCGGCCATTTCGCTGATGGTGGGCGGAATCGGCATTATGAATATCATGCTGGTGTCCGTGACAGAGCGTACCAGGGAAATCGGCATCCGGAAAGCCCTTGGAGCAAGGACCAGGGATGTGTTAATACAGTTTTTGACGGAGTCAGCCATATTATCGGCCTGCGGCGGCATTATCGGTGTCATACTGGGAGTGGGAACCGTATCCCTGGGAGGATTCCTTCTGGGATTTGCGGTGGTCATAAAACCGGGGGTCATCGTGGTTGCAGTGTCATTTTCAGCAGTGGTCGGTATCTTTTTTGGATTATATCCTGCATCCAAGGCAGCCAAGGCAGACCCGATAGACGCGCTGCGTTACGAATAGACGGGACATCCCGACGGAGCAAATCAAGGATGCGGCCGGAGGATTTCAAAGGATGCGGCCGGAGGAAATCAAGAATCGAGACAGGAGGAAAGCAAGTGAGACGGATGAGCGGTACATGGAAGAGAGCAGGAGCCATGGGATTGGCCCTGATGCTGGCCCCGGTTCCGGGCATGCTGCGGCCGGTGACTGTATGGGCCAGTCCGGAGTTTGCCTATTCTGCGGACAAATGGGCGGCGCTGAGGGATGATGTGCTGGAATACGGGGAGCTGGCTGACCTGGTCCACGAATACAATGCCACGGTTATCAATAACCGTCTGGAATACGACGACTACAGGGGCAAGGACCACGATGAAATGAAAAATGCCTACCAGGATATTGCTGACAGGCTCTATGATTCCAGCGATAAGATAATGGATTCCGTCAATGAGGACCAGCCGGGATACGCGGGAACAGCGGTGGGGGCCATAAGCGCCCGCCTGCAGGCTGAACAGAACCAGGAGCTGGCTGATTCACAGAATGAGGACGGACGGGTGAAGAAGCTGGAGTACGACAGACAGGAGGCTGTTCTTGTAAAGGATGCCCAGACAAAGATGATATCCTACTGGCAGAAGGCCAAGGCGCGTCCTGCCCTGGAGGAGGATGTGAACCAGGCCAGGTCAAAGTATGAGGCCATGGCAGTGAAAGCAGGCCAGGGCATGGCTACCCAGGCTGAGCTGCTTGGGGCCCGGGAAAAGATGGAGGCAGCCCAGGCAGCCCTGGAGACCAATGACAGGGAGAGGGACGGACTGCGCAGAGAGCTCTGCGTCATGACGGGTTGGGATCACAATGCCCAGCCGGATATCAGGGAAGTGCCGGTGCCGGATGCCGGGGAGATGGATCAGATTGACCTGGAGTTTGATAAGGAAAGGGCCATAGAGCAGAACTTTACCCAGACAGCCAATGAGCGCCGTCTGACATTTACAGGCAACGGGACCCAGTGGGATGTGATGAACCAAAAGGTGGAGACTGGCCGCAGGCAGATTGAGGCGGATGTGGAAGCCAGATATAAGCTTTTGGAGCAGGCCAGGGCTGATTATGAACAGGCGGCGGGCGAGCTGGAGCTGGCCCGTACCGGGGCCCAGACAGCCGAGCGCAAATACAGCCTGGGCATGATTTCCAAAAATGAATATACACAGCAGCAGGGAACCATGGCCTCCAGCCAGTCCGCATGCGACACGGCAGGCCTGAAATACAGGCAGGCCCTGGAGGATTACAGATGGGCGGTCAACGGCCTTGCACAGACAGAGGGGGCATAGGATATGGTGAAAAAATACTTACTGCTCTGTATGGGCCTCTTCTTTGCCTGCCTGTACCCTCTGGAGGCCCATGCAGATGCAATGCCCGATGTCATTCGTTATGAGGAGCTGGAGACGCTGGTAAAAGCCAGCAGCCCCCAGATACAGATGGAACAGGCGCAGTATGACAGCCGCCTGGCGCGGTACGAGAATGCCAGGGAGGAAATCATGGAAACCAGACGTCTTCTCAGGGAGGAGGCCCAGGACCTGGAGAAGAACGGGGACAAAGACAGTGCCGGACAGTACCGGGCCCAGGCCAAGACCCTGGAGGATGCGGCCAAGGATATGGATAAGCAGATTCGCTCGGCCCAGGGCAGCCAGGCGTCCATGTCCCTTCGCAGGATGGAGGATACCGTACTCTGGACAGCCCAGAATCTTATGGGCACCTATAACACCCTTAAAGCGGAACAGGAGGCGGCTTTGGCTCAGGCAGAGTGGAAACAGAGCCAGTATGAGAAGCTGCTGCGCCAGGTCCAGACAGGAAGCGCCTCTGCCTCCCAGGCGGACCAGGCAGGAAAAGAGGCTGATGCGGCAGCTGCCAAGGCAAAGGCTGTACAGGACGAGATGGAACGGGTGAAGAAGGAATTATTCATTCTCACCGGATATCCGGAAGGATCCCAGGCAGAAGTCGGTCCCATGCCGGCGCCCCGGCCTGAGCGTGTCCTGGAAATGGGAGGCAGCACCGACAAATGGCGCGCGCTGGGCAACAATTATTCCCTGAGGGAACAGAGGAGCGGAGGAGCCAGCTCCAATAAAGAACTCCATGCCCGTCAGCGGGATATCCGCCAGAGTGAGGAGGCTATGTACGGCCAGCTGGATACTCTGTATCAGGATGTCTTGGCCAGCCAGACACTCTGGACCAGCGCAGCAACATCCATGGCATCCCAGGAAGCCGCGTTCCAGGCAGCATCCAACAAGCTGGCCCTGGGAATGCTGTCGCGCCAGGAATATCTGGAGGCAAAAGCGGCCTACATGGACGCCGCCGCTGCCAAAGAAAGGGCAGACACAGGCTTCCAGCAGGCCATGGATACATATGACTGGGCTCTGAAGGGTTTCATGACATAAATAATGACATAAATACCGTCGGATTTCATCTATTGGTTGTATAATCCCTTACCGCTTCATCATCCGGTAACCCACTCCCACGTGGGTCTGGATGTACTGGGGCTGTGAGGGATTTTTTTCAATCTTTTTCCGCAGGGAGGCCATGAAAACGCGGAGGGAGGCCACGTCCCCTTCCCAGGCAGCGCCCCATATTTCCCGGGTTATGTAGGAGTGGGTCAGGACCTTTCCCACATTGTGGGCAAGGAGGCAGAGAAGCTTGTATTCATAGGGAGTCAGGTGCAGTTCCTCCCCGTCCAGGCAGGCGCATCCCGCCGCATAGTCAATGGTCAGCCCGCCGTTGGCAAACAGGGAGGTCTGTACTTCCTCCAGGGACTGCATATAGCTTAACCGTCTCTGGGTGGAGCGGAGTCTGGCCAAAAGCTCGTCCACGGAAAAAGGCTTGGTCAAATAGTCGTCCGCCCCGGCGTCCAGGGCCGCTATCTTGTCGCTGTCCTCGCTTCTGGCGCTGATGACAATAATGGGGGTATTGGTCCAGGAACGGATTTTAAGAATCACGTCCACTCCGTCCATGTCCGGAAGCCCCAGGTCCAGTAAGATGATGTCAGGTCTCTGGGAAGCAGCGGACAGGATGCCCTGTTCTCCCTTATCCGCCCATATATAATGGTAATCGTGCATCTCCAGGGTGGTGGCGATGAGATTTTTCACTGCTTTGTCATCCTCTATAATCAGGATGGATGGCTTATTCATGTAAGGATACCTCCTTGGCTGGTAATGTAAGCCGGAATATGCTTCCGGCAGGTTTGTTGTCTAAAACTTCAATGGTGCCCTTGTGGGCGCTCAGTATTGCCCTGCAAAGGGGCAGTCCCAGTCCCATGCCCCGCTTTCCGTCCGCGGATTTGTGGCCGGTGGTATAGAACATTTCAAAAATCTTTTCCTTTGACTCATCGGGAATACCGGGCCCGTTGTCGCTGACGTCAATGACGGCAGAGGCGCCTTCCTGGCGGCTGTTTACCATGATGGTGGAACCTTCCGGCGTGTACTTCACCGCATTGTCCACCAGGTTGGTTATGACTTGTATAATCAGCCTGGCATCCATGTCAGCCAGGATATAGTCGCCCACCTGATTTACCCTGATGGTGTGGTGTTCGTGACGCCGGTTGATATGGCGCATGGCTTCGTCTATGACTTCCTCCAGCAATTCGGTTTCCATGTGCAGGTGGACGCCCTGGCCTTCCATACGGGTGATGGACAGAAGGTTTTCCACCAGATTGATAAGCCACATGGAATCATCGTATATGTCCCTGTATATCCGGCTCCGGTGTTCGGCCGACAGGTTCTCCCCATCGCTCATCAGGACACCTGCATTGCCGGATATGCTGGTGAGCGGGGTGCGCAGATCATGGGAGATGGAACGCAGCAGATTGCTCCGAAGCTGTTCCGCCCGGGCCATGGCCGCTTCCTCCTCCCGCTTCCTGGAAATATATTCTTTTTCCAGCGCCATGGAACACTGGGCTATGATGGCTACTGCCAGACTGTTTTCAAAGTCGCCGGGAGGCGTGGTGCCCACATGAATTCCCATGACTCCATAGACAGCGCCTGAGCTTTGAAGGGGCAGGAAGTGGTAAGCTGCTGCAGGAAACAGCCCTGTGGCAGCCCCTGTTTCCTTTCCCTCCTGAAAGCATTTCCGGGCAGCAGTCAGTTCCTCTAAGGTGTCAGGGGCCGGTCCCCTTCCTGTTGCGGGAGAAGAGTACTCACGGAAACAAAGGGGGGACTTAAGGCCGGCTCCATCCTGTTCAAAGCAGGTAATGTCCCTTTTGAGCAGCTTGTTCAGCTGTATGGCGGTACAGGTCAGGATATCCGCCGGTGCAGCGGCCTTCTGGAGCATCTGGCTGGTGTCCAGGATGACGCCGGAGCGGTAGGCATCCTGTTGGGAAAGCCGTGCCTTTTCTTTCATCTGTACGGTGAAGGAACTGGTAAATACAGCTGCCAGAAATGTAATCAGAAGGGTAAGCTGGGTGCCTGCGTCCTCTGCCTTCAGGACGAACATGGGCTCTGTAAATATGTAGTTGAACAGCAGTACGCTGGCCAGGGAAGCGCTGATGCTGTACCAGCGGCTGGCTGTGACTGCCGCCACCACCAGGACTCCCAGAATATATACGGTAATGATATTGGCCTGGGACAGGCCAAGGGTTTCTAATAGGAATCCAATGGCAGTGGCTGCGGCCAGGACTGCCATGGTTTTTAGGGTGTCAAGGATTCGGGAACGGGCCATGGAATGAAAAACCTCCTTCATTGTCTACCCGGACAGTATATCATATCTTTGGGTTAAATGACTGTATCTTTATATAATATTTATATAATCTTTATACCGGAGGCGGTTCCGTTATACCTGCTTTATGCCCTTAGTGGTAAGCTTGAAGGCACTAGGAGGTGATTATATGAAGTATCTGGAAAGGCAGTCTCCGGCCAGAATCATTGCCATTGGTTTTCTGGCCGTTATCCTTACAGGATCTTTTTTGCTGATGCTGCCGGTGTGTGTAAAGCCGGGAGTCAGGCTTCATTATGTGGATGCTCTGTTTACATCCACCAGCGCAGTGTGTGTTACCGGTCTTATAGCCGTGGACACAGCCGATACCTATACGGCTCTGGGCCAGACTGTGGTGGCTCTTTTGATTCAGATTGGCGGTCTGGGTGTGACCTCAGTGGGCGTGGGCGTGATTCTGGCTCTTGGAAAAAGGGTGAATTTAAAAGAACGCCTTCTGGTAAAGGAAGCCCTTAACCTGGATTCCGGCAGGGGAATCGTGTGTCTGGTGAGAAATGTACTGATTACCACCCTTTGTTTTGAGGGAGTGGGAGCTGTCTTAAGCTTCCTGGTATTTTCCAGGGATTATCCGCCCTTAAAGGCGGTTGGAATCAGCCTGTTCCACTCTGTGGCTGCGTTTAACAATTCGGGGTTTGATATACTGGGGGGACTTAAAAACCTGACGGGATATCAGGACAATGTGCTGCTGAACCTGACTACGGCCGGACTGATTATATTTGGAGGGCTGGGCTTCCTGGTCATCATGGATTTGATAAAGAACCGCTCCTTTAAAAAGCTGTGCCTTCACTCCAAGGCGGTGATTGTGACAACCCTGATACTTTTGGCATCCGGCACAATACTGATTTGGCTGACAGAGGATATTACCTGGCTGGGGGCGTTCTTTACCAGTGTATCGGCCAGGACAGCGGGCTTCTCCACATTTCCTCTGGGAGAATTCACTTCCGCCGGACTGCTGAGCGTTTCCGTGCTCATGTTCATCGGCGCCTCGCCGGGGTCCACAGGAGGCGGCATCAAGACCAGCACCTTATTTACCTTGTTTCATACCATCAAAGGTGCTGCCTGCAATGAGGAGCCCCATGCCTTCCATTACCGGATTCCCCAGGAGGCATTTTACAAGGCAGCCATTGTGACGGCGCTGTCGGCCCTGGTGGTGTGCCTGGGAACCTTTTTCATGTGTATCCTGGAGCCGGGGATTCCTTTTGAGGATATTCTGTTTGAAATCACATCGGCTTTCGGAACCGTGGGTCTGTCCACCGGCATTACGCCGGGACTCAGCTCCCTCAGCAAGCTTCTGGAGGTGTTGGTAATGTATATCGGCAGACTGGGGCCGCTGACCATTGTGACGATTTGGGTATTCAAACCCACTAAATCCGTATCCTATGCGGAAGGAAGCATTTCCATCGGATAGGGGAAGATAAGTGAAATAGCTGTAAGCACATTTTGAATGGATAGAGGAGGTTTTATATATGGCACGAAAACAGACAGAGGCAATGTCCTATGGAATCATAGGTCTGGGAAGGTTTGGAAGCGCACTGGCGGCAACCCTGGCAGAGGCGGATAAGGAGCTTATGGTGCTGGACAGAAGCGAGGAAAAAATCAGGCAGGCCAGAAACTATACGGAACATGCGTATGTGGTAAAGGATCTGCAGAAGGAGACACTGCGTGAGACAGGAATACAGAACTGCGATGTGGTGGTGGTCTGCATCGGTGACAAGGTGGATGTAAGCATTCTCACCACTCTCAATGTAATCAATCTGGGTGTGCCCCAGGTGGTGGCCAAGGCCAACAGCCCGGAACAGGGCGAGATTCTGGAGAAAATCGGAGCCCAGGTGGTATATCCTGAAAGGGACATGGCAGTCCGCCTGGCCAGGAGACTTATCTCCAAGCGCATATTCAATCTCTTTGAGCTGGACCAGAACGTGGATATATCTGAAATAAAGACCACCAGGAAGCTTACGGGCCAGTCTGTGCGGGATGCACAGCTGAGGAACCGGTACGGCATCAACATAATCGCCATCACCAGAGGCGGATGGCTGACCACAGATGTAAGCCCGGATTATGTGTTCCAGGATGAGGATACGGTGATTGTGATTGGGGAGCGGGAGAAGATCAAGCGCCTGGCAGACGATTTGGCGCGGTGACAGAGGATTGGAAGTGTGGGGTGAAAGTCATTTAAACAGATGACCAAACAGCTCGTTCCCTTTACAGATGTAAAAAAACCAGGAGGAAATTTTCTTGATGGAGAGTTCCTTCTGTTTTTTTGCATAGGTTCATAACCGACCTGTTTCTTCTGTTGTTATACTGTTTCTGTTAACCGGAATAAACAAATTCACACCGGAAAACGGCGTATGCCAGCAGTAAACCGTCCGGCGTTCCGGACATGTTTGGGACAGCTCCTCCGGCTGGCGGATTTATATTAACCACATCGTTATGTTTTGAAAAGAATATTGGTTTCGCACAAAGAAAAGGGAGTGATTTCAAATATCTGCCAAATATTTTATACAAAATGTAGAAAATGCACAAAAAACACAAGATATATTGACATTGAGTTGTCTATTGTGATAGACTCAAGATGTCAGAAGATGACGCAATAGAATAGAAGTATAAGTATTCAAAACTTATATATGCTCAAGATAGGTTGAGCGTTTCTACCAACTACCGTAATAGTTGACTATAAGTTTTCACATCAGGTACTGCCCGGGGCGCCGGAGACAGGCTGATGTGGAGCCTTAGGAACAGCGGTGGTTTTTTTGTTTGCAAAAAAATGCAGATAGAAGCCCGGGCCCGCCGCTGTACGGGTGAATACAAGGGTGCGCCGGTCACCGGCGTATCACGGAAAAGGAGGAGCATATGGCAGAAAATTTTGTATTAAAGGGCAATATCTGCTACAGCCAGGATTCCCGCACACTGATTTGTGTGGAACAGGGATATCTGGTATGTGCAGACGGCGAATCAGCCGGCGTGTACAAAGAACTTCCGCAGATGTATGCAGGCTTTCCTCTGACGGATTATGGAGACAGGCTGATTGTGCCGGGTCTTACGGACCTTCATCTCCATGCCCCGCAGTATTCATTCAGAGGTCTGGGTATGGACCTTGAACTATTGGAATGGCTGAACACGCGGACGTTTCCAGAGGAGGCCAAGTACAGCGATATGGAGTATGCCGGGAAGGCGTATACCATATTTGCGGAAAACATGAAACACAGTGCAACCACAAGGGCTTGTATATTTGCAACCATGCACAGGGAGGCTACGGAGCTTCTCATGGATTTGATGGAGGAGACCGGACTTAAGACCATGGTAGGCAAGGTGAACATGGACCGGAACAGTCCGGATATCCTGGTGGAGGAGACAGCGGAATCCCTGAGGGAGACCAGACAATGGCTGGAGGACATAAAGGGACGGTACAGGAACACGGCTCCCATTCTCACGCCAAGGTTCATTCCCACCTGCTCCGACACCCTGATGGAAGAGCTCAAGAAGATTCAGATGGAGTATGACCTTCCGGTCCAGTCCCATTTGTCGGAAAACAAGGGAGAGATTGACTGGGTGAAGGAACTTTGCCCGTGGTCTGAGTTTTACGGCGATGCATACGACCATTTCGGCATGTTCGGCAGCGGCGTGAAAACCATCATGGCCCACTGTGTGTGGCCGCCGGAAGAGGAAATACAGAGAATGAGGGACAACGGCGTATACGTGGCCCATTGTCCCCAGTCCAACACCAACCTGTCCTCCGGCATTGCGCCCGTCAGGACCTATCTGGAACAGGGTATCCCCACAGGACTTGGCACGGATGTGGCAGGAGGAGCGGGAGAGTCCGTGTTCAGAGCCATGGCTGACGCCATCCAGGTGTCGAAGCTGCGCTGGAGACTGGTGGATGAGACACGCAAGCCCCTTACGGCAGAGGAGGCATTCTACCTGGGAACAAAGGGCGGCGGCGGGTTCTTCGGAAAGACCGGAAGCTTTGAGGAAGGATATGAATTAGACGCGCTGGTGCTGAACGACGAGAGCCTTAAGCATCCTCAGCCTCTGAGCTTAAAGGAGCGGCTGGAGCGGTTCATTTACCTTTCGGATGAGCGCCATATTGACGCCAAGTATGTGGCGGGCAGAAAGATATTTTAACAGAAGATGTTTTAAATGAAAATTGAATAGATACATAAAAGGGCGGAAAGGGGTACCGTTCTTTAAAATAGAAACAGCGGAAAACTATAGGTATGAATTCAAGGAGGTATGAAGTATGGAGAACAAATCAAATCAGGGATTCCTGGAAAAAGTATTTCACCTGTCGGAAAACCACACAGATGTCAAAACAGAGGTAATTGCCGGTATCACCACGTTCATGACAATGGCCTACATCCTTGCAGTGAATCCGAACATCCTGAGCGCCACGGGAATGGACAGAGGTGCTGTCTTTACAGCCACTGCCCTTGCATCCCTGGTTGCCACCCTGCTGATGGCTGCATTTGCCAATTATCCTTTTGTGCTGGCGCCCGGCATGGGACTGAATGCTTACTTTGCATACACCGTAGTACTCCAGATGGGTTATACCTGGCAGATGGCTCTGGCAGCCGTATTTGTGGAAGGCCTTATCTTTATCGCACTGTCTCTTACCAATGTGCGTGAAGCTATTTTCAATGCCATTCCCATGAATCTGAAACACGCAGTATCCGCAGGTATCGGGCTTTTTATCGCCTTCATCGGTCTGCAGAACGCTAAAATCGTGGTGGAGAGCGCCACCCTTGTATCCGTATTTTCATTCAAAGGCTCTCTGGACGCAGGAACATTTAATTCCGTGGGAATCACCGTGCTGCTGGCCCTTATCGGCGTACTTATTACCGGTATCCTGGTTGTTAAGAACATAAAGGGAAACATCCTCTGGGGTATTCTCATCACATGGATTTTAGGTATTATCTGCGAAGCGACAGGGCTGTACCAGCCAAATGCAGAGCTGGGAATGTTCAGCGTACTTCCTGATTTCTCCAGCGGTTTCGGTATCCAGAGCATGGCGCCCACCTTCTTTAAGATGGATTTCAGCGGCATCCTGTCCCTGAACTTTGTAACCATCATGTTCGCGTTCCTGTTTGTGGATATGTTCGATACACTGGGAACACTGATTGGCGTGGCATCCAAGGCCGATATGCTGGATAAGGACGGAAAGCTTCCTAAGATTAGAGGCGCCCTTCTGTCTGATGCCATCGGTACCTCCCTTGGCGCTGTATTCGGTACCTCCACCACAACCACATTCGTTGAGAGCGCTTCCGGCGTTGCGGAAGGCGGAAGAACCGGACTTACATCCGTAGTGGCAGCTATATTCTTTGGTCTGTCCCTGTTCCTGTCACCGATTTTCTTAGCCATCCCGTCCTTTGCAACGGCACCGGCCCTGATTATCGTAGGTTTCCTGATGATCAGCTCAATTTTGAAGATTGATTTCAACGACTTTACAGAGGCAATTCCAAGCTACATCGCCATCATCGCCATGCCTTTTATGTACAGCATTTCCGAAGGTATTGCAATGGGCGTTATCTCCTACGTGGTTATCAACGTTGCAACCGGCCATGCGAAGGAGAAGAAAATCAGCCTTCTGATGTATATATTGGCTATATTATTTGTACTTAAGTATGTATTAATTTAAAACGAGCAGCATATAATGCAGACGCCTGGAATACAGGCGTTTGCGCATTCAGGATAAGGAGGTAGAGCACACCATGGGAATTGGTAAAAACATGACCCGCGTTGACGCATTTGACAAAGTCACAGGCAGTGCCAGGTATACAGCCGATTTAGAGCCACAGGGTCTTCTGGTGGCAAAGGTAATACGCAGCACCATCGCCAACGGCGTGGTAAAAAGCTTTGATTTGGAAGAAGCACGGAAGGTGCCGGGGGTAGTGAAGATTGTTACGTGCTTCGATGTGCCGGACATCCAGTTCCCCACACCCGGCCATCCATGGTCCGTGGAAACGGCCCATCAGGATATTGCGGACAGGAAACTTCTCAATACCAGGGTGCGGGTCTATGGAGACGATATTGCAGCCGTGATAGCGGAGGACGATATAGCGGCAGCCAGGGCAGCCAGGCTTGTGAAGGTGGAGTATGAGGAGTATGCTCCCCTGTTGACCGTGGAGGACGCCATGGCAGAGGGCGCATCCCGACTTCACGATGAAAAACCGGGAAATGTTATCGCCCATTCTTCTTTTGTGGTGGGCGAAGGGACTTACGGGGAAGCAGTGAAGGAGGAGGGACTGGTGGAGATAGAAAAGGACTACCGGACCCAGAGCGTGCAGCACTGCCACATAGAAACGCCCATCTCCTTTGCCTATATGGAAAAGGGAAGAATCATCGTCACCACATCCACGCAGATCCCCCATATTGTGCGCCGTGTCATCAGCCAGGCGCTGGGACTGCCCATGGGCCGAATCCGTGTGATAAAGCCCTACATCGGCGGCGGATTCGGCAACAAGCAGGATGTACTCTATGAGCCCTTAAATGCGTTCCTTACCACCCAGGTGGGAGGAAGAGGGGTAAGGATGGAGATATCCAGGGAAGAAACTCTGGGATGTACCAGGGTGCGCCATGCCATCGAGTTCAAGGTAAAGGCAGCGGCCAGGAAGGACGGCACGCTGGTTGCCAGGAAGCTGGAGGCATATTCCAACCAGGGCGGATACGCGTCCCATGCCCATGCCATCGTAGCCAACTCCTCCAATGAGTTCAAGCAGATTTACAAGGATGAGAAGGTGCTGGAGTCCGATGCCTGGACTGTGTACACCAATCTGGCCACGGGCGGCGCCATGAGGGGATACGGAATTCCCCAGGCAGCGTTTGCCGCGGAATGCATGGCAGACGACCTGGCCCTGGCCCTTCACATGGACCCGTTGGAATTCAGGAAAAAGAACTGCATGAGGCCGGGATACGTTGACCCTCACACTCATGTGAAATGCAATACATACGGCCTGGCGGAATGTATGGAAAAGGGCCGGGAATTCATCCGCTGGGATGAAAAACGCAGGGAATATGAAAACCAGACAGGACCCGTGCGAAAGGGAATCGGTATGGCTATCTTCTGCTATAAGACAGGCGTATATCCCATATCCCTGGAAACAGCGTCCTGCCGCATGATACTGAACCAGGACGGCTCCATGCAGCTGCAGATGGGGGCAACGGAAATCGGCCAGGGTGCCGACACCGTGTTTACCCAGATGGCGGCAGAGGTGACCGGAATCACGGAAGATAAGGTAAATGTGCTGTCCACCCAGGATACGGACGTAAGCCCCTTTGATACCGGCGCATATGCATCCAGGCAGACCTATGTCAGCGGTATGGCAGTGAAGAAAACCGGCGCTATATTTAAGGAAAAGATACTGGATTACGCTGCTTATATGCTGGAGAAGCCCCAGGATACCCTGGATGTAAGGGATAACCACATTGTGGATAAGGAGACCGGAACGCAGCTGCTGCCCATGGAGGAGCTGGCCACCACGGCATTTTACAGCCTGGACCGCTCCGTACATATTACGGCAGAGGCCACCAGCCATTGCAAGACCAATACATTTGCCACCGGTGCCTGCTTTGCGGAGGTGGAGGTGGATATGCCTTTGGGCAAGGTGAAGGTGACCAATATCGTCAATGTACATGACAGCGGAAAACTGATTAACCCCAAGCTGGCTGCTGCCCAGGTACACGGCGGCATGAGCATGGGACTGGGCTACGGACTCAGCGAGGAGCTGCTCTTTGACGCAAAGGGGAGGCCGTTAAACGACAATTTGCTGGATTATAAGCTGCCCACAGCCATGGACACTCCGGACTTGAACGCACTCTTTGTGGAGCTGGATGATCCCACAGGTCCCTTTGGAAATAAGGCGCTTGGGGAGCCGCCGGCTATTCCGGTTGCCCCGGCTGTGCGCAACGCGGTGCTTAACGCCACAGGCGTTGCAGTGGACAGTCTGCCTATGGATCCACAGAAGATGGTGAAGCATTTCAAGGAAGCAGGATTAATATAGAAAGGGCGGTGAAACAGCATGTATGATATCGGAAAATTTTATCAGGCAGCAGATGTGGAAGATGCGGTGCGCGCCCTAGTGGAAGACCCTGAGGCAATGGTCATCTCCGGAGGCAGCGATGTGCTGATTAAAATCAGGGAGGGAAAGCTGGCCGGCTGCTCCCTGGTTAGCATTCACGGGATTAAGAAGCTGGAGGGCATAAGAATGGAGGAGGACGGAACCATTGTCATAGGTCCGGCCACCACATTTTCCCATATTACCAATAATGACATCATTCAGAAGCATATTCCCATGCTGGGAGATGCGGTGGACATGGCAGGCGGTCCCCAGCTGCGCAACATCGGAACCATAGGCGGCAATGTGTGCAACGGCGTGACCAGCGCGGACAGCGCCAGCAGCCTGTGCTGCCTGGACGCGGACCTGGTCCTTAAGGGGCCTGACGGCGTCAGGGAGGTGCCCATCAGCCAGTGGTACACCGGGCCGGGAAGGACTGTGAGGAATCACGATGAAGTGCTGACGGCTATCCGGATAAAGAAAGAGAACTACCAGGGCTACGGCGGTCAATATATCAAATACGGCAAGAGAAATGCCATGGAGATCGCCACCCTGGGGTGCGCTGTAAGCGTGAAGCTGACAGAGGATAAGAAACACATACAGGACCTTCGCCTGGCATACGGGGTGGCTGCGCCCACTCCGATCCGCTGCCATACGACAGAAGAGGCTGTAAAGGGAATGGAAACAGGGGAGGCCCTGGCCCAGGCTGTGGGAAAAGGTGCTCTGGAGGAAGTAAATCCGCGTTCCAGCTGGAGGGCTTCCAGGGAGTTCAGGCTGCAACTGGTGGAGGAGCTGGGCAGGCGTGCCGTAAAGCAGGCCGTAATCAATGCAGGAGGTGAGTGGGATGCTTAACATAGTGCATATGACTGTTAATGGGAAAGAAGTGGAGTTGGCAGTGGACCCAAGAGAATCCCTTCTGGAGACATTGCGGAACCGCCTGGGACTGACCAGTGTAAAAAAGGGCTGCGAAGTAGGGGAGTGCGGCGCCTGCACTGTGCTGGTGGACGGAGAGGCCATAGACAGCTGCATCTACCTGACCATGTGGGCGGAAGGCCGCAGCATCATGACAGTGGAAGGGTTAAAAGGGCCAAACGGCGAGCTGAGCACTATCCAGAAGGCATTTATAGAGGAGGCGGCAGTTCAGTGCGGTTTCTGTACGCCGGGACTGATCATGACAGCGGTGGAGATCGTAGGTACCGGAAAGCGGTATAACCGCGATGAGCTGCGCAAGCTGATATCCGGCCACCTGTGCAGATGCACGGGGTATGAAAACATTCTCAACGCCATGGAGCGTATTGTGGAGGAAACGTACAAGGTGGTGGGAAAATAAAAGAAGTATGCAGGTGCGGTAAAGGCGGCAGCCCTGAGGAAGCTGCGGCTGACACCTGGGTATACAGGATTTTAGGATAAGAAACGAAGGACCATAGTGAAAAAGAAGGGCGCCGCGGAATGGAAGCGGAGCCTTTCTTTTTTACCACTTATTTTTAACACAGGTGGTTGCAAACATTGTGGAGGCAGATTAAAATCACAAATTTAATAAACCAGTTGAAAAAATACATATTTTAGGTAAAATATGGAGGGGCATCATTTGTATTTTCATGGATATACAACTGGTCTTACAATGACATTTATGTTAACATATAAATAGGACCTGATGGCTGAGGAGGATACAAATAGGAGCACACAAAGAGAAGCAGATTCTCTTTGAATACGGGATGATAGGTGAGCATGAATCATGTTTGATATAACATCGGATAAGGTATATGTAAAAACCTTTGGTGGTTTTGATTTGTATTATCAAGGTGAGCTGATATACTTTTCCAGCAGCAAAGCCAAAGAACTTCTCGCAATACTTGTGGACTGGAGCGGAAAGGAAGTAACATTATCTCACCTGGCTGAGATTTTAAATGAAGGAGAACGGGACGAAACCGCAGCCAAACAGGCTGTCCATTTAGCGTGGCACAGACTGAAGCAGACATTGAAGAAATATGGGATTGAGAAGATTGTGGTGAAGGGCAGAGGAACCTATGCCATTAATAAGGAGGCTGTGGTCTGCGACAGCTACGATATGGTCCGCCAGGTTCAGGGGGCTTCTAACTTTTTCGTCGGAGAGTATATGCCGGAGTATAGCTGGGCGGAGGTTACTTTGTCGAATTTGATAAGGGATTATTTTGAGGAGGGGGAGTCGTAGGGACGGACTTTTATAAAAGTGGATAGAATGATGGCGTTGCAGCCGGCAGTTCAGTAAAAAGGCATTCCGCAGAGGGATGCCTTTTTTTGCTTTTATTATCATTTGATCTCACATAATAGAACGGCTGAATCGTTTCTTTAAGGATTGCATCCCCCCTGGGATTGGCGGAATTTGGTAATAATGATATGATAATTCAACACAAGGAACTTCATCACTTTATAAATGTAAGAGTATGGGTAACGGGGAAAGGATATGGACCACATAATTTTGATTATGTGGTTTTTTTGAACCATGACATTGGTTCGCTGTCCATGGAACCAATGTTAGTTTTATAAATTTATAAATTGTCAAACTACATGAAAGAATATCCATAAATCGACAAAAATACCATTTTATTACAAAGTGAAACGGTTTTGTAACGATTTTGAAAGCAATTGAGTGGTATATCCTTACAAAGAACAGTGGTATGCGACTTGGAATAACGGGAGAAATAACGCTGATGGCAGAAACGGGGAATGTAACTATATTTATAAAGACCTTTGATGGATTTGATGTTTATGTAAACGGTAAAATGGTTTATTTTCCCAGCAGCAAAGCGAAAGAGATGCTTGCAATTATGGTCGAAAAACGCGGAAGCAGCGTTTCATTATCCCAGATGACATATCTGTTATATGAAAACATTAAAGAGAGCACGGCGAAAAACAATTTAAGGGTTGTATTTTACCGCCTTCGGATGAGCCTGATGGAATATGGAATAGAACAAATATTAATAAAGAAACGAGGCAGCTACGCGGTGGATACAGAGCAGTTTGTCTGCGATTTCTATGAATTTATCAAGGGAAATCCGGAGTTTATATCCCTGTTTTCCGGAAGTTATATGCCTGAATATTTCTGGGCCGAGGACATGCTTCCTTATTTGAAAAACCTGTATAGAAAATATAACGGGGTGATGATATGACGGGAATCATTGATATGCATGCACATATTCTCCCGGGAATTGACGATGGGTCCAGGGACTGGGATGAGAGCAGAAGGATGCTGGAGGAATCTTACAGGCAGGGAATCCGATATATTGTGGCAACGCCCCATTATTCCAGGAGTGGTTTGCCTTCCGGTATATATGAGCTGGCAGAACGTTTGAAGGAGGAGGCACACAACATTTCACCGGATTTTATGACAGGTCTGGGGCAGGAGACCTATTATCATGAGGGCTTGGTGGACCATCTAAGGGAGGGAAAGGCCCTTACCCTGGAGGGCAGCCAATATGTGCTGGTGGAATTTGATCCCCAGGTATCCTATGAAAAGATGCACCAGGCAATCAGGAAACTGACCATGGCCAGATACATACCGGTCATAGCCCATGTAGAGCGGTATACGTGCCTTAGGCAAGGGACCAACCTGTCAGAGATAGCCCGATGTGACTGCAGGCTGCAGATGAATTACAGCAGCCTCCGTGGGAACCATTTATGGGATAAGGAAACCCGCTGGTGCAGGAAGCAGGTTACGGAGGGCAGAATTTTTTGTCTGGGAACTGATATGCACCGCATGGACTACAGAAAACCGGACATAGAGGAGAGCTTTAGCTGGCTTGTGAAACATCTGGATGGGCGCAGACTCCACAGCCTGCTGCGGGGAAATGCGAAAAAGATAATACAGGGACGGTAATACACAAAAGAAATACAATTAAAAAACAGGAGAACAGGACGAGGTATGGAAAAGACGTATGATGACAACGAGATTGAGATAGACCTCTTGGAATTGCTGGGTGAGTTCCGGCGCAGGATATGGATGATATTGGGAATTATTATATTGTTTGGAGGCGTGGCAGGAGCATTCAGCGCCTTTGTGCTCACTCCCCAGTATAAGTCCACTGCAATGGTTTATATCCTCTCAAAAGAAACCACATTGACATCGCTGGCCGACCTGCAGATAGGAAGCCAGCTGACCAAGGACTATAAAATTATCGTCACAAGCAGGAGAGTTCTGAACCAGGTCATTGAGGAGATGGAGCTGGACCTTACATATAAAGATTTAGTAGAGAAGGTGACAATTGACAATCCCCAGGACACACGGATTCTCTCTATTTCCGTGGAGGATCCGGATCCGGCCATGGCAAAATTAATCGCGGACAAGATTGCAACCACATCCTCCGACTATATCGGGGATATCATGGAGATGGTGCCCCCTAAACTGATTGAGGAGGGGGAAATTCCCATACTCAGGTCAAGTCCAAGCAATGTGAAGAATGCACTGATAGGCAGTCTGCTGGGAGCCGTACTGGTCTGCGGAGCCATCACCGTGAATGTGGTTATGAATGATACCATCCGGACAGAGGAGGATGTTGCAAAATACCTTGGATTATCTGTCCTGGCATCGGTGCCGGAGCGTGAAGGAGAAAAGCCAGAGGATAAGGAGGCCATGATATCCTCAAAATCAAGGAATAAGACGGCAACAGGGAAATCCAGAAAAAAGAAAAGGGGAGGCCAGGCGTCATGAGACAATTTGTTGCACTAAACAGGGAGATGAAGGATGACTACCATTACAATGAAGCCATCAAAACATTGAGGACCAATATACAGTTCTGCGGAAGCGGCATCAAGACAATCATGCTGACCAGTTCCCTGCCTGACGAGGGAAAAAGCGACATAACATTTGCCATGGCGTCGTCTCTAGCTCAAATCGGTAAGAAAGTAGTGATGATTGACGCCGATATACGAAAATCCGTACTGGTTTCCCGCTATCAGCTGGAACGGGAGGTGGCGGGGCTGTCTCAATACCTAAGCGGACAGAGGTCAATGGAGCATGTCCTTTATGACACGAATATAGAAAATCTCAGTATCATATTCGCAGGACCGTATTCGCCAAATCCGGCAGAGCTTTTAGAGGAAAGCCTGTTTGGAGATATGATTTGTAAATTAAGGCAATTGTACGATTACGTTATTATTGACACACCTCCCATGGCTAATCTGATAGACGGAGCAATCGTGGCCCGTCAGTGCGACGGGGCTGTGATGGTGGTGGAGAGCGGCTCCATAAGCTACCGTCTGGAGCAGCGGGTCAAGGGACAGCTGGAAAAAAGCGGATGCCGTATCCTCGGGGTTGTACTCAATAAGGTGAGCATGGAGCGAAACGGTTATTACAGCAGGTATTATGGACGTTACGGCAAATACGGAAAGTATTCCAAATATGGCCATTACGGCAAGTATGGCAGATATGAGAAGGCAGAGGCATGAGCTGGCTTCGTAACCACAAACACACAGTATACCGGGCGGCTGTGGGGGCAGCGGCAATTTCGCTGATCTGCTTCATATGGGCCGGGGTGAATCTGTACCGCAATAGGAAACTCCTCGAAGCTGAGATTGCGGCCAGGGATTATGTGGGGCGGGGAGGAAGCCAAGGGAACAGCCAGGGGAACAACCAGGGAGGCAGCCAAGGGGACAGCCAGGGAAGCAGCCAGGACTGCGGGCAGTGGGACACATACCTCTTTGGCGGAGATGTGGTTGAATATAGTGGAAAACGGTACAGGCGCAGCAGTTATGTGAAGGCCATCCTGTGTATTGGAGTGGACCGGTCGGGAGAAATGACAGAGAAAACCACCACCGGTTTTGGTGGGCAGGCGGACGGGGTATTTCTGATTGCCCAGGATACGGCCAGGAATACCATAAAGATATTGATGATACCGCGTGACACGATGACAGATATCACGCTTACTGATTTGAGCGGGAATGAACTGGGGAAGGACATGCAGCACCTGACGCTGGCTTACGCCTACGGTGATGGGAGAGAGAAGAGCTGTCAATATATGGCGGATGCAGTATCAGAACTATTGGGGGGCCTGAAGATAGAGTGGTATCTGGCAGCCGATACAAGTGTTATCCCTGTGCTGAATGATGAAGTAGGGGGAGTTACGGTAACGATTGAGACAGATGGAATGGAGAATCGGGACCCTGCCCTGGTAAAGGGAGAAACAGTAACATTGAAAGGGAAACAGGCAGAAGTATTTGTCCGTTACCGGGATGTGAATGTGGACCATTCGGCTTTGTATCGTATGGACCAGCAGCAACAATATATAAAGGGGTTTTTCCAGGCGGTCCAGAGGCATTCGGCCAAGGACAGCGGCCTTGTGGTCAGGCTGTTTGAGAGGATTCAGGATTACATGGTCACTAACATGACCAAGGACCAGTATCTTAAAGTTGCTATGGACGCTGTCGCAGGCGGAAAACTGGGAGACGAGGATTTCTATACAGTACCCGGGGAAGGTGTGGTGACACTCCGCTTTGACGAATTTTATGCGGACAGAGAAGCACTGATCCCCATTTTACTGGAGTTGTTCTACCGGGAAATTGAATAGACAGGGATGAAGGACCACAGTATTTGCCGTTGGAAGGAAGAAGAACGGTATCTGGCAGTGAATGTGTGCAAACATGCAATATCCAGCATGAAACCATGCTGTTTATTGAATATAACTACTCTTAGGAGAGAAAGGAGAGGTGAAGGATATGAAAAAGAAATGCATAGCAGCATTAGTGCTGACGGTTGCTCTGGCATCACAACCTGTATGGGCATTTGCAGCCAACAGTCCTACCAGCAATGGCTCCATTGGTTCATCCAGCAGCAGTGATGGCAGCGGTTCCATAGGATCGTCCAGCAGCAACAAAGGCACTACAAGCACAAATTCCAACACCACGGTAACTGTGTCAGCTACAGGTGTCAAGACAACAGGCGCCACAACCAGTGCCAGCCAGACCGGCAGCACGATTGGCGTTGCGGTGGACACTGTAACAACCACAGGGCAGCAGGTAACAACCAATTCCAAGGGAGAGGCTGTTATCGGTGACACCGCTGTTGCATTTGCAGACAGCACAGCAGCAACTGCTGGACTTCCATCGGATGTGGTATCGGCTATTAATGATATCAATGCGGGAAAACCGTTAAACGAGGTTGTTCAGGGTGTGGACTTGACAGGCTTTAATGCCCTGACAGGAACCCATGCAATCATCACAAAGGATGCTAATACAGGCACTGTTAAGACAGGTCCCGTAGAGGTTTCCCTGTATGTGCCCAACCTGGTTGCGAATGTCAATAACGTACAGTTATTGTTCTATGACAATGCCACAGGCCAGTGGCAGCTGATTCCGGCTGTTAAGGTGGATCCGGTGACTAAGACAGTGGCTGTGAATGTTCCGGGATCGGGGACGTTATCGGTAGTGTATAAGTAGTACTAACATTTTTGCGGTAACGGGAGGAATAAATATTTTGTTTCCTCCCGGTTCCGCATGTGGATAAGGGTGGGGGAGTAGTATGATACTTGATAGGTACCTTCCTAAAAACAAGTGGATAAGAGCTGTATTATTTTTGCTTTTTGATATCTGTATGACAGGAGTTTGCGCATTTTTTTCTCTGTGGGTACGGTTTGACATGTCAGTGGCATCCGTTCCCAAACAATACGCAGAAGCTGCAAGGTTATTTTTACCATACATTAGTGTGAGCTGTATTATGACCTTTTTTGCATATAAAATGTATTCTACTATGTGGGGAGGAGCTGGAGTTCGTGAAATGTTTCAGGTATTCAGCGCATGTTTAACGGCAGCAGTGGTTCAGTTGGCTATATCTCAATTGCTAAGTGTTCGGCTTCCACGTAGTTTCTATTTATTATGGTTTGTATTTATGACTGTTTTTGTTGGAGGGAGTCGTATAAGTTATAGGGCGGTAAAGGCATGTCTCTGTCATATGAACTCCAGAAAAAGATATCCACGCAGGAAGCGCGTCATGATTGTTGGTGGAGGGCAGGCAGGAACACTTTTGATTAAAGAATTGAAAAGTAGCGATAAATCGAAAGCGGAACCAGTCTGTATTATAGATGATGATAGGGCAAAAATAGGGAAATATATAAATGGTGTCCCAATAAAAGGAAATTGCAGAGATATCCCGCAAGTTGCTGATAGTATGGCAATTGATGAAATATATATTGCAATGCCGGCTGCTTCGGTGGCTGACCGAAAACGGGTGTTGGAAGCCTGCCAAAAAACTGGAATACAAATGAAGATACTCCCGGGTATTTACCAGTTAGCAAATGGTGATGTCAGTGTAACCAGACTTCGGAATGTAAGAATTGAAGACTTACTAGGAAGGGAGCCTGTCCAGGTTAGTTTAGATGAGATTATGGATTATGTTCAGGGAAAGGTTGTTTTGGTGACTGGAGGAGGAGGTTCTATTGGAAGTGAGCTGTGCAGACAGCTTGCCAGTCACGGTGTAAAACAACTAATTATTTTTGATATGTATGAAAATAATGCATACGACATCCAGCAGGAACTAATCCGAAATTATCCATATTTGGATCTAGTGGTTTTAATTGGTTCGGTACGAAATACAAACCGTCTGGATTCTGTATTTCGTACCTATCATCCGGATATTGTGTATCATGCAGCTGCGCATAAACATGTTCCGCTAATGGAAGAAAGTCCTAATGAGTCAATCAAAAATAATGTTGTAGGTACATATAAGACTGCAAAAGCAGCCATAAAATATAGGACGGAACGATTTATTTTGATATCCACAGACAAGGCAGTTAATCCTACAAATATTATGGGGGCAAGTAAACGTATATGCGAAATGATTATACAGATGTGCAACCAGAAAGGCAGTACTATTTTTGCAGCAGTAAGGTTTGGAAATGTACTTGGGAGTAATGGAAGTGTTATTCCTCTTTTCAAAAAACAGATAGAGGAGGGTGGACCGGTAACCGTAACTCATAAAGATATCATCCGTTACTTTATGACAATTCCTGAAGCAGTAAGTTTGGTCTTGCAGGCAGGAGCATATGCTAAAGGTGGAGAAATCTTCATACTAAATATGGGAGAACCGGTTAAAATTCTCGATATGGCGGAAAAGCTTATTCGGCTTTCTGGGTATGAGCCATATAAAGATATTGAAATTGTTTTTATTGGCCTGAGACCAGGAGAGAAATTGTATGAAGAGCTTTTAATGAATGAGGAGGGAATCCTTAGTACAAGAAATAATCGGATTTTTATAGGCAAGCCAATTGAAATGGATTATGAGATATTCGAAGAGAGGATAAATGAACTGGATGAAGCTGTTTGGGAGGAAATCGCGGATGTTAGGAAGTTAGTGCGTAAGATAGTTCCAGGATACAAATATTAGGATTATTTTATGTTAAAAACAGGAATATAGGTGAATTTCGGGTGTTTATTTTAGGGAGATAAAACCCAAAAAGAGGGTGACAGAAATGGCATTAAGATTTATGTATATTACGAATAATGTGGAAATAGCGCATATAGCGGAACAAGCTGGTACGGACCGTATTTGGATTGATCTTGAGAGAAGAGGTAAAGAAGAACGACAAAGGAATATGAATACGCAAAAGTCCATGCATGTTCCCGAAGATATAAGTCGATTGAAGAATGTATTGACTAAGTCGGAAATTTTAGTTCGAATAAATCCATTGTATAGTGAATCGAAAAAGGAAATAGATGATGTAATTCGCCGAGGAGCAGATATAATAATGCTTCCGATGTTTACAAATGAATACGAGGTTGAGAAATTTGTAGACATAGTGAATGGAAGGCGTAAGGTAATGCTTCTGTTGGAAACCAGAGAGGCTGTTAACCGATTAGATGCGATATTGGCGGTTTCAGGTATAGATGAAATTCACATAGGGTTGAATGATCTTCATTTATCCTATGGGATGAAGTTTATGTTTGAGCCTCTGGCAAATGAATGTGTTGATAGCATCTGTACTTTGATTGAAAGGAGGAATATACCGTACGGATTTGGGGGGATTGCAACATTAGATGGAGGATTATTACCAGCCAAAATAATTCTGGGAGAACATTATCGTTTGAAATCAAGGATGGTGATTTTATCGCGGAGTTTTTGTGATTCAACAAAGGTAAATGATATGGATACTTTGGCGAATACTTTTGTGACAGAAGTTAAACGATTGAGGGAATATGAAGTATGGTTGTCAAAGCAAACGTTAGATTTTTATGACAAAAATCATAAACAATTGCAGGAAAAGGTAAAAACCATATTGATGACATTAAAATGAAATAATTAAGGTGGGACATGTATAAAAATTATGCAAAGCGAAAGCTTGATTGTTGTATTGCCTTTATAGTTTTGATTATCGGATTAGCTCCAATGTTAATAATCGCGTTTGCGATTAAAATAGATTCACATGGACCTGTTTTATTTAAACAGGATAGAATAGGAAAAGATGGAAAAGTGTTTAAAATGTTAAAATTTCGTTCTATGTATATAGGTGCTGAAAAGAAGGGAACAGGGGTATATTCTGGAACAGGGGATAGAAGAGTTACGAGAGTGGGAAGATTCATGCGTGCAACAAGTATTGATGAATTGCCACAATGTATAAATATATTATGCGGTGACATGTCACTAATTGGTCCAAGACCTCCTCTCACATATCATCCATGGTGTTATGAGGAATATGATGATGACCAGAGACGAATGTTTGAGGTGCGTCCTGGCATAACGGGATGGGCTCAGGTCCATGGAAGAAAAAATGTTGAATGGAACGAACGAATTAAAATGAATGTTTGGTATGTTGATCATATGTCGCTATTATTAGATTTAAAAATATTAATGATGACAGTTTTTAAAGTAATAAGTAATGTTGATAATAAAAATACAAATGAGACTGTAATGAAAATATAAGGAAAAGTATAGATTATGAATTTATTAGTCACAGGGGCCTGGAAATCTGCGTTAGAGTGTATAGATGCAATTAAATATAGAGGGCACTCAGTTGTATATTTACAACATGAGCAAGATGAAGTCCCTAGTAAGTATAGTTGGGTCGAAGGTGTGATCGGTAATAGGATATTCCTTACTCATCCTATTGAAAGATTTACTCATCTTAAATTTGTTCAGTTAACTGGTGCAGGATACGACCATATTCCTATGTCTTATATTAAAAAAAATAATATAAAAATATATAATGCTAGTGGAGTATATAGTATTCCGATGGCTGAATATGCAGTTTGTGGGACGTTACAATTATATAAAAAGATGTGTTATTTCTATAAAAATAAAGTTAGCCATAAGTGGGATAAAAATCGTAACCTTCAAGAATTAGATGGAAAGAATGTGGCTATTGTTGGATGTGGAAGTGTAGGTACTGAATGTGCTAAAAGGTTTAGAGCATTCGGCTGCAATATTATGGGGGTTGATATTGTAAAAGTAGATGGGAACTACTTTAACTCAACTTTTTTAATAGATAGTTTAGATGATTTACTTGAAATCATAGATGTTTTAATTTTAACCGTCCCACTTACAAGCAAGACGCATTGGTTAATTAATGAATATGAGTTAAAGAAAATGAAATCAGATGCCATCATTATAAATATTTCTCGAGGTGGTGTAATTAATACAAATGCATTAATTCAAGCATTAGATAGATTAGGTGGAGCAGTATTAGATGTATTTGAAGAAGAACCACTTGAGGTGACAAGTCCATTGTGGACAAAAGAAAATGTGATAATTACTCCACATAATAGTTTTGTGGGAGAAAATAATGAAAAAAGATTAGCGAAGTTAATTATAGATAATTTAGATTTAACTATACAAGCAGAGGAGAACCATGAATATGAATAAAGAAGAGTTAAAAGAATATGAAAGGAAGTCATATGGAATGGAAAATATTCATAAAATGTTGCTTGTCGCTATGGATAGGTTAGATAAAATATGTAAAAAAAATAATATCAAGTATTCATTACATGGAGGATGTTTGTTGGGGGCTGAAAGGAACCATAAACTTATTCCCTGGGATGATGATATTGATATTTCAGTGACTAGAAAAGAATATGATAAATTAATTCCTATTTTGAAAAAAGAACACGGAAAATTTTATTTTGATGATACTACAACATGGGTCCCTAGATTTGCTTATAGCAATGAAAAGGAAGGCGTATTTATTAGCATATTTGTCTGGGATTATATATCTGAAAATTTGTTGGAACAAAAATTGAAATTACTTTTATTAAGAGTGCTACAGGGGATGTTGAAGCGTAATATAGATTATGGCTCCTATAGCTCTAAAAACAAAGTTCTTATATTTGGTACGCATATAATGGGTCTTTTGTTTCCTTATCAGTTAAAGAAAAAGTGGCAAAATGATGTGGGTAAATATTGGTTTCAAGGTAGACAAAAATATATACATAGATCGAATGATGCTTATAAGGGAGTTGGGTTCATTTTTAAAGAAGATTATATGGGGAGCTATAGTGAAATTGAGCTAGAAGGACGTATGTATATGGTGACATCTCGTTATAAAGAGTTTTTAAAAATGAATTATGGACCGGATTACATGACACCTCCACCAATTGAGCAAAGGAAACCGGAACATTTTTTATCTAGAGAGCAAGTAAAACGAAGAAGGAAAGCGGGGGGATTTTGTTGAATTATGGTTTAATCTTGGCAGGAGGAGTAGGCCAGCGAATGAGAAGTTCTGGGATGCCCAAACAATTTCTTGAAGTATTTGGTAAACCTATAATTATATATACATTAGAAAAATTTGAAAAATGTGAAGATATAGATAAAATAGTAATTTCTTGCAATGCATCTTGGATTGAATATATGAATAGTCTAATTAATCAATATAGAATATCTAAAATACTTGAAGTAGTATTAGGTGGAAAAAATCGTCAAGAAAGTATAAGGAATGGGATTATACGTATAAGTAAAGAGGGGGGACCAGATGATGACATTGTGGTAATACATGATGGTGTTCGTCCGCTTGTTCAAAATGTGATTATTAGTGAAAATATCCGTATAGCAAAGAAATATGGTTGCGCAATGACTGTAAAACCGGTAGTTGAGTCCGTGTGTATTACGAAATCAGATGATGCAGGCTTTGAAGCTTTCAAAAAAAGGGAGGATACATACAGTCTTACATCGCCTCAAACCTTTGAATTGGGGATATTGGAAGCGATATATGAAAAAAATTTTGACATAAATGAACCAATGCCAATTCTTGATGCTGCTATAGGGTATACATTTCTTGGAAATAATATTCATATTGTTAAAGAAAATAATAATAATTTAAAAATAACAACACCTGAGGACTACTACATCTTAAAAGCAATGTTGGAACTTGAGGAAAGCAAATATGTCTTTGGAATTTAATGATATTACAAATTTGGAAAGGTTTGGAAAAATGGAAAAAAGAGATTTGGACATTATTATGAACAGCGCTGTGAATTGGCAAATGTATCGTAACAAGGTAGTGCTTATTACCGGAGCTACGGGTCGTCTTGGAAGATATATTGTTGAGACAATGATTAACATTGACCTTAACTACAATCTTAATATGCGCATTATTGGTTTAGCAAGATCGCAGGAAAAAATAAAGGAGGTATTTGAAAATGAATTGAACTTTCCAAATGTTGATATGCTCGTTCAAGATATAAATGAAGAAATTAATTATGATGGGAAGATAGATTATATTTTTCATACTGCGGGACCTGCAGCTCCAGTAAACTTTGAGACAATACCTGCAGAAACACTATGGAGCCATGTGAATGGCACTCATAATATTTTGGAGTGTGCAAAAATTCATGAAACAGAAAAGGTATTTTATGTATCTACAGTTGAAATATATGGTGAATGGAAAGAAAACAGGTATATTGAAGAAAGTGATATGGGACCAATACAGCATCTAAATTACAGGGCTTGTTATACAGAGGCAAAACGACTTTGTGAAACTATGCTGGCAACATACGAAAAGGAATATGGAATTAAATATTGTGGAGCGCGCTTTTCACATACTCTTGGCCCTGGGATTGTATTAGATGATGGCAGAGCGTTTGCTGAATTTTTAAAGAGTGTTCTTGATGGTAAGGATATAATACTTCAGTCAGATGGAAGTGCAATGAGAACCTATACATATGTAGCTGATGCTATGAATGCAGTATTTCTTATTATGGATAAAGGGAAGAATCTATTTTATAATGTTTCTGCAGAAGAGAATCTGATAAGTATTAGAAATCTTGCTGAATTAATTGCTGGACTTTCACCAACTGGAAAGACTAAGGTGGTGTTTGGCGGCGCAGCAGGGAAATTGCCCTACCTACCATTTAAATTAGCGGTTATGGATACTACAAAGGTTAGAGAATTAGGGTGGGAACCTCAGGTTGACCTTGAAAAAATATTTAAATGGACACTCGAATCATTTTCGTAAATCATTATTAGGAGAATATAAAAATGAAGTTAATAGCTTTTTATTTACCTCAATTTCATACATTTCCAGAAAATGATGAGTGGTGGGAAAAAGATTTTACCGAATGGACTAATGTGAAAAGAGCTATGAAACTTTATTCATGGCAGTATCAGCCCCGTATACCTTATAAGAATAATTATTACAATCTTAATGATGACTTTGAAGCTACAATGAAATGGCAAATTGAAATTGCGAAAAGGGGCGGTGTTTATGGATTTTGTTTTTATCATTATTGGTTTAAAAATGGCAAAAGACTTCTTGAGAAACCTGTAGAGAGATTTCTTGAAAACGAGAATTTAGATATTAATTTCTGTTTGAGTTGGGCAAATGAACCATGGACACGGACATGGGATGGTAAGCAACATGATATATTAATGCCGCAAGAGTACGGGGATGTAGATGAGTGGAAAGACCACTTTTATTATTTATTACCCTTCTTTAAAGATGGTCGGTATATTAAAGAAAAAGAGAAGCCTATTCTTATAATATATAAGATAGATATTATATCTCAGATTGATGAAATGCTAAATTTATGGCAAGAGCTGGCGGTGAAGGAAGGTATACCCGGATTATATATAGTTTCCCAGCATTCAACATATGCAATATCCAACAAGAAGAATGAGCATATTAATGCAAAGATTCTTTATGAGCCAGGATATACACAGGCAGAATTCAGTTTGGTACGAAATAAAGATATATTTGGTGCATTTGTTCACGACTTTAAATTGTGTTTTCAAATAGAAATTCAACAAATTAAAAAGTTTATTGGAAAGTTGTTTAAACTGAAAAATGTAAGGTTTAATACGATGATACTAGATTATGATCTTTTTTGGAAACATATTTTGAAGCGAAAATATACAAATGATATGATTCCAGGAGCATTTGTAGATTGGGACAACTCACCACGACGTGGTGCTAAAGGCGCAAGGATATTTAAAGGAGCAACACCCGAGAAGTTTAGGCGGTATATGACTCTTTTGATAAGAAAAGTACAAACCGAAGCTCCTACAGATATGATATTTATTGATGCATGGAACGAGTGGGGCGAGGGGACATATCTTGAACCAGATGAAAAATTTAAATATGGCTATCTGGATGCTGTAAGAGAAGCACTCCAAGCAAATATGGATAAATAATAAAAAGATTGAGTTGTCTGAGAAAGTTGGTTTCAAATGTATGTATTATTCCTTGTAATTCTTTTGGCAATTTTTTTGTTTAATTTAGTAGTCTATAAATTTGAAATTTTAAGTCCACCAGTTTTATTAAGTTTTATGTTTTTCTTTTGCGCATTTGTAGGAATAATCCGATATGATGACTGGAGGCTGAATGAGTATTATGGATTTACGGTACTGGTTATTGTATCTGGTATACTTGTGTTTTGTTTAGGAGGGTATTTGGGCAGTGCATGCAGGCTTAATTATTTAAAAAAAAACGAGCCCATAAGACATAGCAGAATCGAATTAGATAGATTATGTACGGTAGTATTTATTATTATAGGAATCAGTGGTAATGTGATTTTCTTTTATTACGTAAGGAAGATGGTGTTGAATCTGGGTTATGCGCACAATGGAATATCCCAGATGTTATATAGCTATTATATAATTAAAATGAAACTACAGAATGTGGGTGACAATAATATACCTTATTTTGCCAATGTTTTAAATCGGTTTGTTACAGTGAATTCGGTTCTATGCTTATATATTTTCTTGCATAATATATGTTTTAGGAAATATGAAAAAAAGGATTTATGGTTGCTGCTTATAATATTATTTTGGCCGATACAATCTATCATAAAATCTGGCAGAGGAGATATATTAGTACTTTTGGCTGAATCAATTTATCTTATGTACTTTTTTTGGAATATGTATTATGGTTGGAATGATACAGTGAATAATAAGATAATCAAGTGGGGAAGCCGTATATTTGGTGTGTTTTTGATATCATTTATAATCCTTGCAATTGTATTAGGAAAACGAAATTCATTTGCTGAACTTAATGTAAAAGAGTATTTAACAAAATACATTAGCGTAGGAATAAGGAATTTTGACTTGTTTTTAAAGAATCCAGTTCGCAGTGATTTTTTTGGACAAGAAACGTTTCCTGGATTTCATAGAATTTTATATAATTACTTGAATATTGGAAATTTATATGCTACTCCATTAGAGGGAATACAATTTAATGGATTTAGTATGGGTAATATATATACAGCATTCCGAAGATATTATGCGGACTTCGGCTTATTTGGTATGTTGTTTATTTCGTATTTATTAGGCTATTTTTTTTCGTTGGCTTACGAAAAGATTAAAAAGAAAAGCTATAAAGACCAGACCGGCTTTGGATTGCTTTTATTTGCTTATTTATCAAAAGAAATATTTTATTGGCCTATAGAAAATCAGTTGTTGATTTCTGAATTGTCAGTAGGCGGAATTTTTAAAATAATAATACTATATATCCTCTACCTTTTGGCTGTAAAGAAAAAGGTGAAGATAATAATTCGTAGAAAATTGTAAAAATATATTTCTTAGGGACGGATTGAATTTGAGTATGGAGAACGAAGAAGTATGTAATAAGTCGATAAAATTAAATGCTGTTTTGAATATTATTAGACAGTGTTGCCACATTGTCTTTCCACTAATCACTTATCCATATATATCACGAATATTAGGCAGTTCCAATTTGGGTAGATATAGTTTTGCAGATTCGATAGTTCAGTATTTTTTGATCCTGGCTTCATTAGGAATACCTACGTATGCAATTCGCGAAGGAGCGAGACTAAGAAGTGAAAAAGGCCGATTAGAGCAGCTTTCCGCACAATTATTCACATTAAGCCTGTTATCTTTAACAATATCAATATTGCTTTTGAGCGGTATTACTTGGTGTGTGCCCAGAATCAGAAGAGAGGGTATGCTTATTTTTATATTAGCTTTTAATATTGTATTTAATATTATTGGAAGGGACTGGGTAAATACAATATATGAAGATTTCTTATATATATCTATAAGATTTATTACGTTTCAGTTTTTTGCATTGGTCTGTACATTACTTTTTGTTAAATGTACAGATGACTATCTAAAATATGCAATAATATGTATGATGGCAAATTCTGGAGGATATTTAGTCAATCTTTTTTATTCAAAAAAATACTTGCCAATTAGATTAACTAAGAATATAGGCATGCAAAAACATTTAAAGCCGGTCCTATATTTGTTTTGTATAACCGTTACGATAAGTATATATGTTAAGTCGGACATAACTGTATTAGGATTTTTGAGTACTGATTCTGAAGTTGGAATATATACGTTAGCTTCAAAAATATACACAATTATAAAATCTGTACTTAATGCTGTAATTACTGTTACATTACCAAGAATATCTTATTATCTAGGAGATATGCAATTTGATAATTATAATAAGCTAATAAGAAAAATAAGGCAAGTATTATATACCGTAGTATTTCCAACAATTATAGGAGTGTTTTGCCTAAGTTCAGACATAATGCTATTACTTGGAGGTAAAGAGTACCAGAGTGGATATAAATCGCTTGCAATATTATGTTTAGCTTTGTTTTTTTCAGTATTTGGCGGGTTTTATTCACAAGCAATCCTTATACCAAATAGAGAAGAAAAATATTTTTTTAAAATAACGTTGATTTCAGCGATAATGAATGTTTTATTAAATATCGTGATTATTCCTTTCACTGGGATTGAGGGAGCTGCTTTTACAACAGTTATCGCAGAAATATTTGTTTTATTTGCATGCAGAAAAAAAGCAAAAAATTATGTAGATATGGTAGGGAGTAAGGGGAGCATAGAGATTGGCTTTGGCTGCATAGCGATTGCATTTATTTGTTTTATATGTAGGATGCTGATAACTCAATTATTATTCAGAGTAATTGTTTGTATTTTAGCATCAGTAATTATTTATGGTCTTATTTTATTAATTGGAGGAAATCCAATTGCTATAATTTGTATACGCAAAATTAAAAAGCTGTTGACAAATTAAGAAGAATGTAAAATACCATGAAATAACGATTCAAGTACCTCTCACCCAATCATCCCCTCATGAATCCTCCGAAACGCCGCCGGCGACACCTCATACTCCTTTTTAAACGCCCTGAAAAAACTGGAATAGTCATTAAAACCGCAGGCAAAACATGCTTTATTGGCGGGGAGGCCTTCCAGTATCAGATTTTTCCCAGTCAAAAGACGCTGCTGAAGCACATACTGATAGTAAGAGATTCCCATTTTATCCTTAAACATATGAGCCAGATTGTATTTATCCATGATGAAGGCACCTGAAATGGTGTCCATGGACAAATCCTCCGTGAGATGGTTCTGTATATAGTGCAGGATATCTGTCAGCGGATTATCACGTACCCCGCTCTGGGCTGTGCCGGAATCTTCCATGAGGGCAAGGTTATATTCCACTAGCAGATGCAGAATGAAGGCCTTGACCTGGGCATGCCTTAGGGGCTTCTGTTCTCCAAGGGCTTCTTCTAAGGAGGTGAAGATGGTGCGGAAGTTGCCCCAGGCAGTGGTATGGCGTCGAAGCAGGTAGTTTTTCATCCCCTTTGCGGTAAGAAAGTAATTCAGGTCCTCATCAATGGAAGCCAGCTGCTGCAGGGTCGGCAGCGATATCCACAGGACGTACCGCTCATATGGCACGCGGAAATCTGCGAATATGGGATTATGCATGACATTGGGCGGTATGATCAGAAGGTCATCGTTTTGCAGATGATAAATCTCATCTCCTATAATATAATCCACATGGCCGCTTATAAAGTACAGCAGTTCATAAAATTCATGATAATGGGGTTCTACTGCAGGGTAAGTAATATCCCTGTGGTGGTCCAGCTCAAAATCATTGGTGTGCATGTAATGCTTCAGCATTTTTTCACGGTTGGATGATGTAACCATAAGTCTCCTGCCTATCTGTTTAATATCTTATTCCATTTATCCTTGGGCGCATTGCATAAAATGCGCCTTTCTAATTTGGCACATCCGCACAAAGCCCTTCTGTTTTTAATCTCAATCTTCCAAGATTTGCAATGTTTTTACCAAATAACTCAATTTTCATTCAAAGAGTTTGCAATTATAATAGAACTATAACATGAGAAGTGAAAAATGTAAACACTTCATACGGTACCGTACCAGAACGCGTCCCAGACGCGCATCAGAGCAGGCTCTATGTTAATTTCAGCAGATAACAGGAGAGAGGAACATGAAAAAGAGGAGAGGAATTTTATGCTGTCTTTTGGCAACATCCATGCTGGTCTCGTTGACCGGCTGCAGTAAAGGGGGCAGCGGAACGCATTTGCTGGTGGCCCATTCCCACAACGAAAACCATCCGGTCCATGTGGGGCTGACTTATATGAAGGATGAGATGGAAAAGAATACGGGGTATTCGTTTTCCATATATCCCAACGGTCAGCTGGGCGGCAACAGTGATATGATTCAGATGGTGAAAGCCGGCGTACTGGATATTGCCAAGGTAAGCGCCAGTTCGCTGGAACAGTTTAACCCAGCCTATTCCATATTTTCACTGCCTTATGTATTTCAGTCCACGGAGCATTATTTTAAGGTGATGGAGGAGAGCCGGGCAGTACAGGATATTTTCAAATCCACATATGACCAGGGATTTTTTGCCATTGGCTGGTATGATTCGGGAGCGCGTTCCATTTATACTACCAAAGAGGGACCGGTGGAAAGTCCGGCAGATTTGAAGGGGCTTAAAATCAGGACCCAGGACAGCCCTACCTCCATTGAAATGATACGTAATATGGGGGGCGCGGCCACACCCATGTCATCCGGAGAAGTTTATACCTCCCTCCAGCAGGGAATTATTGATGGTGCGGAGAATAATGAGACGGTATTGGTGGATGACGGACATGGGGAAGTGGCAAAATCCTATACCTACACCCAGCATCAGTACACCCCGGATATCGTAATCATTTCCACTAAGACCTGGGAATCCATGTCAGAGCAGGACCGGGATGCGTTGCTCAAGGCCATGGATGAAAGCTTTTGGAAACATGAAGAGAAGTGGCAGGAAATTGTGGAACGCAATATACAGGGGGCAAAGGAAGCCGGTGTCCAATTTTATGAAATTGATAAGACGCCCTTTATCCAGGCGGTAAAGTCCCAACATGATGCGTTCTGCGCTGAGAGCGAGGATAACGCCAGATATCTGGCAGATTTTCTGAGTTATGCTGAATAGGAGGGGATAAGGAAATGAGAAATATAATCGACAGTATCATCCGGGTACTGTGTACTGCTATCATGGGCATCATGGTTGTGGCTGTATGCTGGCAGGTCATCACCCGGTATGTTTTGAATAATCCAAGTACGGTGACAGAGGAGGCCCTTCGCTATCTTCTGGTCTGGACCACCATGGTGGGCGCAGCCTATGCTTACGGAAAGAGGAAGCACCTGTCTATCAATATACTTTTGAAAAAGGTCAGTGCGCCTGTGCAGAAAATCGTGGACATAGGCGTGCAGTGCCTTGTCATTGTATTCTGCATCGTGGTTATGATAATGGGCGGTCTCAGACTATGCGCTACCGCTGCGGACCAGTCTTCTGCGGCCCTGGGAATTCCCATGCCCTATATCTACAGCTGCCTGCTGGTAGGTGCGGTCCTCTTTATCTTCTACGCCCTTATTTTTATCTGGGAGGATGTAAAGGAATTGAGGATATACCGGGGGCAATGTGCTGCGGGATGCCCCCGCGAAAAACAAAACCCCTCAGCACACCCGGCGGATGCTTCAAAAAATGAGAATGGGAGGAACGACATATCATGACAATGTCTGTGGTACAAGTTGGTTTAATTTTAATCGGGACGTTTTTCTTGCTGCTGGCCCTCAGTGTTCCCGTATCTATAAGTCTTATTGTTTCGTCTGTCCTGACAACGGCCTGCGTTATGGACCTGGATTTGGCTACCTTTGTGGCGAGCCAGAAAATGATTACGGGTGTGGACAGTTTTTCATTGATTGCGGTTCCCTTCTTCATTTTATGCGGTGTTCTGATGAATTCAGGAGGGATTGCCCAAAAGCTGATTAATTTCGCCAAGCTGTTCGTGGGCTTTATTCCAGGCGGCCTTGCCCACACCAATATCCTGGGCAGCACCCTGTTCGGCTCCATATCCGGCTCATCTGTGGCAGCATCCATTGCTGTGGGAGGCGTGATGATTCCCCTGGAGGAAAAAGAAGGATATGACCGCAAGTTCGCAGCGGCAGCCAATATTGCGTCTGCTCCAACCGGACTCATCATTCCTCCTTCGGGAATCCTCATTATTTACGCAGTGCTTTCAGGGTGTTCCGTGGTGGGAATGATAATGAGCGGATACATACCCGGATTCATGTGGTGTGTTGCCTGTATGCTGGTGGCCTTTGTCATTGCGAAGAAAAATAAGTATCCAACCACCAAGGCTGTTCCGGCCAGGGAATTCATACATACATTTATTGACGCGGTGCCCAGCCTTCTGCTGATTGTCATTATAGTAGGCGGTGTATGCTCCGGTATATTTACAGCCACGGAATCAGCCGCGGTGGCAGTGGCCTATACCCTGTTCCTGTCTATCGTGTGTTATCGCACCATTAAGATAAAGGACCTGCCAGCTATATTGTGCGATGCCTGTGAGACAACGGCTATTATCATGTTCCTCATTGCCGCTTCCTCCACCATGTCCTTTGTTATGTCCTTTACAGGACTGCCGGCTGCCATTGGCAAGGCCATGCTCAGTATTTCCTCCAATCCGTACGTGGTGCTTCTGATGATTAATCTTATCTTCCTGGTTGTGGGCACCTTTATGGATATTACTCCGGCTGTACTGATTTTTGCGCCTATTTTCCTCCCGGTGGTGAAAAGCTTTGGCATGCATCCCATCCATTTTGGTATCATGATGATCATGAACCTGGGTATCGGCAATATCACCCCGCCTGTGGGGTCTGCCCTGTTTTCCGGGTGCTCTGTGGCAGGTATTGATATGGAGGATATGATAAAGCCTATTTTACCATTTTATGGGGCTATCTTTGCCGCACTGATGCTGGTGGCCTATGTGCCCTGGTTCTCCATGGTGATTCCGACACTGGTCGGTGCTGTGTAGGACAGGGGAAAGGAGTGTTTGATTATGATTTTTAATGTGCTTGATTTTGGAGCAAAGGCGGACCGCATCACAGATGACGCGCCTGCCATCCAGGCTGCTATTGACGCCTGCAGCCAGGCCGGAGGCGGCAGGGTGATTCTGGAGGGCGGAAAACATTTTTATTCCGGTTCTATTGTCTTGAAGGAAAACGTGGATCTGCACCTGGAACGCGGGGCGGTATTACAGGCCCATAATGATTTGGAGCATTACTTTCATCCCAACGCCGGACAAAGAGACGACGGTGTGGATCGGGTGGGAACTCCGGTGACACTGAAGCCTTCCTATGTGTTCATCTATGCGAAGGATGCGGATAATATAGCCATTTCCGGAGAAGGCGCCATCGACGGAAATGCCTATGCTTTTGTGAAGCAGGTGAGCCCATACTATGTGACAGGTGACTTTTATCCGCGCCCAACCCTGGTCTATGTGGAGCATTGCAGTCATATCACGTTTAGGGATGTAATTATGAGGAATGCCCCCTTCTGGACGCTGCATCCGGCCGGCTGTGACGATGTGCTCATATCAGGCCTGCGGATTTTAAATGATTTGAATGTGGCTAATTCTGACGGTATTGACCCGGATCATTCCACTAATGTGCGGATTATCGGCTGCCACGTTACATGCGCGGATGACTGTATCTGTCTGAAGAGCTCTTCCGGCAATATGGAGTATGGACCTCTTAAAAATGTTATTATTTCGGGATGCACTCTTACATCTACCTCAGCTGCTTTAAAAATCGGAACAGAGGGGACAGGGGATTTTGAAAATGTGGTTGTGGACAACTGCATCATCAGTGACAGTAACCGTGGAATATCCATCCAGATTCGGGATGGGGGAAATGTGAGGAATGTTTCGTTTACCAATATCATCATAGAGACAAGACGGTTTGCGGACTGCTGGTGGGGATGCGCGGAACCCATTACCATATCCACCCATGACAGGGATGGACATACCAAATCCGGCCACATATCTAATGTGCGGTTTTCCAACATAACCTGCGACTCTGAAAACGGCGTATTTTTGTCAGGGAGCCCGGGAAACCATATTGAAGACATTCTATTTGAGAATGTGCGCGTGATGGTCAGATCTAAGAGCAAATGGCCCAAGGGCATGTATGATCTGCGCCCGGGATACGAACAGAAGATAGAGGAGATTAAGACCTCCGGATTTTATATGCGCAGGGCTGATGACGTAGTCCTCCGGAATTGCCAGGTGAAATTTGAAGGGGAGGAGAGAAATGATTTCAGCCATGCCTTATTTGCACAGGAGTGCCGGGATATGGTGCTGGAGAATTTCAGGGGAAAGGCAGCCCGCAGCAGTCTGGAGGATGTTGTGATAAGGCAGGATGAACTATGACTCTGAGGAAATGGAAGTCTATGACGCCCGGAGCATGGGCCTGTAACCTGGCACTTTACGGCATCGGTGTGGGGATTATGCCTATGGGTGTGGTACTGACCATCAACGCCCACCTGGGCGCCGGGGGATACGATGCCCTGAATTTTGCTCTGGCTGAGCGGCTCCGGATCAATACATCCCTCGGCATTTATGCCACAGCCGTTCTGGTGGTGATTCTGACTGCGTTTATCAGAAAGGGATATCCCAGACTGGAGACATTCATTTCGTCCTTTTTTCTGGGGATATTTACAGATATGTGGAAGACTGCTCTGGCGCCTGTACAGGGAACCGGGCTGGCAGCCTCCCTGCTCATCATGGCGGCAGGCGTAGTGGTGGTGGCATTTGCAGTGGCCTGTTATATCATTAGCGTATTTCCCACCAATCCCACCGATGACCTGGTGGTGGCCCTCCATGAAAGGGGGATAAAACTGGGAACCGCCAAGGTGTCACTGGACGCGGTGTGTGTGATTCTGGCGGTGTTGTTAGGCGGAGAGATTGGCATAGGAACCATCGTATGTACCTTTGGATTAGGTCCGGTAATCGACTTGTTTCATCGGAGAATCCGCGGGAAGATATACGGCTGGCTGGGAAATGGGAAAGTGGTTTAAAGGTATCAGGGAGTCTTAATGTGCCAAAAATAATAGAGGACAAGAGCCGGATTTCACTTTCTTGTGGGGTCTGGTTCTTTTATTAAGCAGAGAGGATTTGCAAAAAGCCGTAAAATCTGCCCCTGATGTAATGCCTATTGCTGTAAGTTTCTATTGATATCATACTAGTTATTACTTATAATAATTACCAGCAGGAATATCAGCAAGGAAGGCGTATATCATGTTTTGCCGATACAGAGGGTCCGAAAGCAGCGATACGGTTGTCCGTGCGGATGGATGATTTATTACCATGTGAAAGGGATTTGTTTATGATAAAGACAGTAGATCAGACTACGGTTGCAGACATTTTCTCCATCAACAGTGATAAAATTTATAGAATACCAAAATACCAGAGAGAATATACCTGGGGAATTAACGACTGGAATGCGTTGTTTGAGGATGTTACAGACAATGAGCATGGTTATTTCCTAGGGTCTTACATTTGTGTAAATGGCGGTTCTCTTAACGGAACTGTCCTTGAAGTTATTGATGGGCAGCAGCGCTTCTCAACGCTTATGCTTCTTCTGACTGCGCTATATGAGAAGCTGTCTGAACGCAAAAATGAAATGGATGATGACGATAGAAATGATCTGGCAAATCTGCGAAGTGAATTGGCAAACAAAAAGCAGACCTTTGCCGCAAACGGTAAAAAGATAACAGAATATAGGCAGCGGCTTTTTCTGCAGAAACAGAATATGAATGACGAAGATTTTTCTTTTATCTTGTTTGATAATGGGATTATCACGGCTCAGAAATCCAAACCGCTTAATTTCGGTAATCGCCGTATAGCAAAAGCATACAGACATTTCGGAAAACTTATTGATGATGAGATTGTAGAAATCAGGAGCAAAAATCCTAATATAACTGAGGTGGGCGCTTTGTTCGGCATTGTGCGCAGATTTGAGACCGCTGTTCTGGTGGGGATTGAGGTGGATACAAATAAGGATGCATATATGCTTTTTGAATCGCTGAACCACAGAGGCGTTCCTTTGTCCGCGCTGGATCTCATCAAGAATACATTGATTGCCCAGGCAGAGGATGCTTCAGACGCGGAGAATAGTTACGAAAAATGGAAGTATATACTAAATTGTATTGGTCAGGATGACTACGCTGTACAGGAGCGATTTTTCAGACAGTATTACAATGCGTTTCGGGAAGAATTGAATGAGCCATATCCTAAAACGGATAAGCGTTATTATCTGGGCTACCTTGCAACCAGAACAACACTTCTTGATATTTACGAAAAGATGATAAAATATGACTACAGCTTTTTTCTGGAGGACCTGTCAGCGAAAGCGGAAAAGTATTCTGTGATCGTAAACAACAGTGATGAGATACATGAATTTACAGATGCGCTACAAGACTTGAGCAGAATTTCCGGCGCGCCGTCGTATATTCTTCTGCTGTACCTGATGTCTAATCAGGAGAAACTTCAAATTTCAGAATCCGATTTAAACGGAATTATCAAAACATTGATTACATTTTTTGTTCGCCGTAACGTAACAGATGTTCCGAATACCAGAAAGCTTACGCAGATGTTCATGGATATTATCACAGTGATTAAAACGTTAAGCGGCGCTGCTGTTGTTACGGAAATCTGTAAAAAGCTGCAATCTGTATCTGCACCGGATTCCTTGTTTGAAGAAAAACTGCGTGGTCCCATATACGACGAGAATCCGGAAGCTGCCAGATTTATCTTGTGCAGCATCGAAGCAAAGCATCAGACCAGAGAAATCTATGTTGATCTTTGGTCTCGTGATACCAGTAAGAAGTACGTGTGGACGATTGAGCATATTTTTCCCGAAGGTGAAAATATACCAGCTCCATGGGTGCAGATGATCGCAAATGGGGATGCAGTGCTGGCAAAGCAGTACCGCGCAAGCTACGTACATACCATTGGCAACCTGACCATTACCGGCTATAATCCAAATCTTTACAATATGTCTTTTAAGCAGAAAAGAGACAGAACATCGAAAGACAAAACAAAGAATATAGGCTATAAAAACGGTCTGTACTTAAATCAGGATGTGATTATAAAGGATGAGTGGAAGATAGAAGATATAAAAACCCGCACAGACAAATTAGTATCCATTTTAATGGAAATGTATCATTGGTAAGATAAAAAAGCAGGACAGACGGCTGAGGAATAAGAAGTATGGAATTTCGCGGTACTAAGGCTGGTTTACCTGTTCCTGGACTCCCTGTATTTGCGGAGAAATTCCAGCTGCGCCTCATCGTCGGCCTCCCTGTCATAGGGCGTTGAGCCTGCCACAAAACAGCAGACCAGGATGGATAGAACAGTCAGTATCAGGAATATAATGAGTATAATCATGTCCGGTCCTTTCTATTATATACACAGCTATAAATGTACAGTCATAAATGTACATTTATAAGTGTACTGCTGCAAGTGTGCACTATAATTGCGCAGCGATGAATCTGCTATTATAAACTTACAGCCATATACATGTAATGATGCATCTATTTATCATATCATCTACTTATAGTTTATCCGTTTTTCCTGCCTTTTGTTCATGGAAAATAAAAGAAAAAATCCCCAAAATACCGGCAATGGCGCATATTGCATCTCATACCGGTATTCAGGGATTTTTTATTTTTAAACCTATTTCTCCTCACAAACCTGGAAAATATAGAATTTCAAGTAATAAGACTCGTCTGCCGCCCACAAAATAGGGTGGTCTGCAGCCTGGGTCCTGTACTCCACCTGCCTGAGCCGTTTGTGTACATTGCCCGCGGCTTCACGTATGGTTTTGGTAAACAGTTCCGGGTCCATGAAATGGGAGCAGGAGCAGGTGGCCAGATAGCCGCCGTCCTTTACCAGCTTCATGCCTCTCAGGTTGATTTCGCGGTAGCCCTTGACTGCGTTTTTAATGGAGTTTCTGGACTTTGTAAATGCAGGCGGATCCAGGATAACTACATCGTATTTGCGGCCTTCCTGCTCCAGTCTGGGAAGAAGGTCGAAGACATCGGCACACTCAAACTGAACCTGTTCTGTCAGGCCGTTGAGGGCAGCGTTTTCCCTGGCCTGGTTTACTGCCAGCTCCGAGGCGTCCACGCCCAGCACATGTGCGGACCCTGCCAGACCGGCGTTGAGGGCAAAGGACCCGGTGTGGGTAAAGCAGTCCAGCACCTGTTCCGGCTGAATGCGGCGGCAGAGATTCTGGACAGCCAGCCTGTTGTATTTCTGGTCCAGGAAGAAGCCGGTTTTCTGGCCGTCCTCCACATCCACCATATACCGGACTCCATTTTCAAGGATTTCCACCTTGGTGTCAAATGCATCTCCCATGAATCCCTTATGGCGCTCCATTCCCTCCTGCAGACGGACCTTGGCATCGCTGCGCTCGTAGACGCCACGGATGGTAATCCCGTCCTCCGCCATGACCTTTCTGAGCTTGTCCACAATGACCGGCTTCAGTCGGTCGATTCCCAGGGCCAGGGATTCCACCACCAGCACATCTGAAAATTTGTCTATGACAATACCGGGCAGAAAGTCGGCTTCCCCGAATATGACGCGGCAGCTGGAGGTATCTGTCACAGCCTTCCTGTAGTCCCAGGCACTGCGTACCCGCATTTCCAGAAAATCGCTGTCAATGACCGTATCCTTTCTGCGGGACATCATGCGGACCGTCAGCTTGGATTTGGTATTGATGAAGCCGGTACCAAGGGGATATCCGTCAAAGTCCTCCACGGTTACCATATCGCCGTTTTCAAAGGCTCCGTTGACACTCTCTATCTCATTGTCGTAAATCCAGGCGCCTCCGGCTTTCAGGGAACGTCCCTGTCCTTTGCGGATGCGGACCATTGCTTTGGGGCTGTATTCAATTCGTGTTTCCATTGTATTCTCCTGTTTTCTGTTGTGGTTTATTTCCCATCATATCATAACATGGAGAAAAATTCATCCGGTTTATGGATATACATGCCACGGCGCACACATGACTCTATATTTAGGAAATGGAAACAGTTCAGGGGGCATTATACGTAGGGATCAATTTCCAGGACACCGATTCCCTTGGTGATGATGTGTTCTGTCAGCTTTGCCATTTGTTCCGGTGTTTCCTTGAGGCCTGTCTGGAGCCAGTACTGTACCAGGCCGATGCATCCTGACACGATGAAGGAGAAGAATGCGTCAAAGGCAGCTGCATTGCCGGAGCGGAATACCTCCATCCAGTCCTTCAGGCATTTTTCACGTATGAGCTGTTTCAGACGGTTTACAAAATTCAAATCCCCGTTTTCCCCCAGAAGAATCTCAATCAGGTCCGCGTTATCATATACTAAGGAATATATTTCATTGAATATGACAGAAGGGCGCTGTTTTAGATCCACGGCGTCATGTTTACAGACCAATTGGTTGAAATCTTCCTGGAGCTCTGCTTCTGTTTTTTCCAGAAGGTCAAACACATCCTTATAGTGGAGATAAAAGGTGCCCCGGTTTAAGTCCGCCATGTCGGTCAGCTCCCGAACCGTGATATCCTGGACCTTTTTCTCCTTGAGCAATGTTATAAGACATTCACGAAGCTGTCTGCGGGTCTTACGCACCCGGCGGTCCACAGGTTCAATGCCCATTATCTGTTCCTCCTTTTGTTTATATGGGTTTGCGTGTATTTACAAAGATTTAACAATTGTATTTTGTACAAAAATGGAAAAAATGTTGATTAACCATCAAAATGAAGGAAATTAATCATTGTATTTTTGCCATAATTTATTATAATCCATTATAGTCAATAAATAAACAAAAGTCAATTAACAAAATGGACGTTGTTTAACAGTATAAAAGGTGTATAATAGATATATATATAAGGAACGGGGGGCAAATGGCATGAGATATAGAATATGTGCAGTCATTCTGGCTGCGGCGGGAGCTCTGTGGGCCTTTGAGGGGACCGGACCCGTGACGGTTCTGGCAGATGAGCAGGCACAGGAGATAAGCGTTTCATATATACCGGGCTGGAACCAGACAGAGGGAATATGGTATTGGCTGGAACCGGATGGAACTTTACACAGGGGATGGCTGCAGGCAGACGGAAGGTCCTATTATATGGATGAAAATGGAGCCATGGTTACAGGCTGGCGGGAAGTGGATGGGGAGTGGTATTACTTCCACGAAGATGGGGGCATGAACCTAGGAGAGCTGATACTGGATAACGGGAAATACGAGTTTTCAGCACAGGGAGCCCTGGTTTCGGCCGGCTGGGTGGAAAATACAGGCGGAGGGGCCTATGACGCAGGATGCTACGACCATATGGCCCAGGATTTGTTTGACCAGCTGAATGAGGAAAAGAGGGATTTATTCTTTGAGGAATACCCGGACCGTGAGGATGAATATGACGGTGATATGCACCGTGTCTATGACCGGTACGCGGGCTTTCAGATGGATATGACCCTCAACAAGGCGGCGGACCACAGGCTGGAGGGAGCCATGGCGGGGGGCTATGCAGATGACAGGATTCCCGGAGAAGGTACCATTAACGATTACCTCTCCGTTATCAACTACAGAAGGAGTGCTTCCTGTCTGGAGCTGTACGTGAGGGACTGCGAGGACGCGTCAGAGGCATTTGATAAAATAAAGGAAAAGCTGGATAAACGTTTCCAGTCAAAGACCGACCGGAAGTATTCCCTGGAATATTACCGCAGCCTGGGGATGGCCCACAGGGAAAAGGACGGGAAGCAGTATTTTGTGGTGATTCTGATGTGGTGAGCGTAAGGATTTTGCGGAGGAATATTGAAGCAAATTGCCGGAGCAGAAATACCGCAGCAGAATTGCGCGGTACAGGGTATAAGGCCTGCAGGGCACAGCCGCAATGGGCGGCAGCATAAGGAGCATGGGAGTATGGGACAGAAGCTGTTTGGCAGAATCAAGGACAGAATGCACAGGGTAAAAGGCCGGGAGCCGCAGGAGGGGGATAAGTTTTCCTTCCGTATGGCCCGGTTTATCATACATAAAAAAGGCTGGATTGAGAGCGTATTTGTGGCAGGGTGTGTTTTCTCCCTGATAGCGATGCTTTTTGTAAATGTAAATTATGACCTGACGGAGTACTTGCCTGCATCGGCCAGATCCTGTATCGGACTGGACCTGATGGAGGATGAATTCGGTTATCCGGGCACTGCCCGGCTTATGATTAAGGATGTGAGCCTGTATGAGGCGAAGCAGTACAAGGATAAGCTGGAAGCAGTGGACGGGGTGGACCAGATTCTCTGGTGCGACAGTACGGTAAATATCTATTCAGGCGAGGATTTTATACGCCAGAAGGATATTGAGGACTACTACAAGGACGGATGTGCTGTTATGGACATCACCTTTGACCAGGGGGATACGGCAAAGAAGACATCCCAGGCCATTGACGAGATGAAAGCCATTACAGGGGATAAGGGATATTATGTGGGAATGGCTGTACAGAACAAATCCCTGACGGAAAATGTGGAGAGCGAGATGAACCTCATTCTTACGGTTGCCGTCATTATGATATTTGCAGTGCTGTGCATCAGTACCACCGCCTGGTCGGAACCATTCCTTTTTCTGCTGGTTATGGGTGTGGCTATTTTGCTGAACCGGGGCACCAATATTTTTATCGGGACAGTCTCGTTCCTTACCAATAATGTGGCTATGGTGCTGCAGCTGGCCACCTCCATGGACTACTCTATTTTCCTGCTGGATGCATTTTCCAGGGAAAAGCAGAAGGGGCTCTCGGAAGAACAGGCCATGATCAATGCCATTGACGCTGCTATCAACTCCATATTTGCCAGCAGCCTGACCACGGTGGTGGGCTTTCTGGCATTGGTATCCATGAAGTTTACCATTGGATTTGATATGGGACTGGTGCTGGCAAAGGGAATTGTGTTCAGCCTTATAACTGTGCTGTTCTTCATGCCGGCTATGATTCTCAAATTTTCCAGGTGGAATGATAAGACCAGGCACCGTCCCTTCCTGCCCTCCTTCCGGAAATTCAGCGAATGGGTCTACAGGGTGCGTTACGCCTCCCTTATCATTATGCTGATTCTGGCGCCGCCCGCTTATGTGGCCCAGGGAATGAATGATTTCCTGTACGGCAACAGCGCGGTGGGAGCCAGCGAGGGAACCCAGGTCTATGCGGATGACCAGGTAATCTCCCGGGAATTTGGAAGAAGCAATATGATGCTGGCCATGTATCCCAATACTTCGGCTGTAACGGAGAAAGAGATGTCAGATGAGATAGAGGATCTTCCCTATGTGAAAAGTGTGACGTCCATGTCCAATACCCTTCCGGAGGGAATACCCGAGGAGTTCCTGCCATATTCCGTTACCAGTGAGCTCCACACAAAGGATTACTGCAGGATGCTTATTTACATACGGACCAAGACAGAGAGCGACCAGGCATTTAAGGGCGCGGATGAAATACGGGATATTCTGGAGCGGTATTATCCGGAGAATTCCTATCTGGTGGGGGAAACACCTTCCACACAGGATATCAAGACTACGATTACGGCGGATAATTCCAGGGTTAACTTGTTATCCATGCTGGGCGTGTTCCTGGTGGTCATGTTCAGCTTCCGGTCCTTTGCCATACCTATGATTGTCATGGTGCCCATTGAGGCTGCGATTTTCCTCAATATGGCCATGCCTTACCTGGCAGGGGATACCATGGTGTTTATGGGGTACATCATAGTGAGCAGCATCCAGCTGGGAGCCACGGTGGATTATTCCATTCTGCTCACCAACAATTATGTGTCCTGCAGAAAGTCCCTGGAGAAGAAGGAAGCGTGTATTCAGGCGCTGATGCTGTCCTGTCCCTCTATTTTTACTTCGGGAACCATTATCATATTGGCTGGATATATCATTCATTTCATATCGACCACAGCGGCTATAGGGGACCTGGGCCATTTGATTGGACGGGGGGCGCTGTTCAGCGTGATTCTGGTGCTGACTGTGCTGCCGGCCCTTCTGGTGCTCTTTGACCGTATTATTACCAGCAATGAATGGGACCGCCTGCAGAAGTATCTGAAACGGCGCCATGAAAAGCGCAAAGCCCTGATAAAGGCAGGGATAGGTACCATTGTCAACAAGGCGTCCGCATTGAAACGGACTGATTTAGAACCAGCGGAGGTGGAAAGCGATGAAAATGAAATATAAGAGAATCATGGCAGCGGGAATGGTCTTTGTCATGCTTTGCACCGGCACTGGCACCGCGCCTGTATACGGAGCACAGCCTTCTGTGGACGTGGATGAAACCATGTATGTGAACCTGGACTATTACGGCAGGGTGGATAAGATTAATGTGGTAAAGGGGGTGGGCCTCAACGGCCAGACGGAATTTACGGATTACGGAACCTATGAAAATGTGATTAACATGTCTAACAGCATCGAACCTGTGCTGGGGGACGGAATGGTGACGTGGCAGCTTCCGGAGGACCAGAGGGGAAGATTTTATTATAAATGCGCTGTGGATAAAGGCATGATGGTACTGCCCTGGGACTTTGACGTATCTTACAAGCTGAACGGTGTACCCATGGACGGCGATAAGCTGGCAGGAGCTTCCGGGCTGATTGAGATCAATGTGAAGGCAGAGCCCAATGACAATGCCGGGGAGTATTACCGCAACAACATGATGCTTATGGTGGCTGTGCCCGTGGATATGAGCAAGTGCTACAGCGTGGAGGCTGAGGGGTCCCAGACCCAGAACCTGGGTGAAACCACAGCGGTGGTATTTACCGCCCTCCCCGGGGAGGACGGGGATTACACGGTGCGCATCGGCACGGACAGCTTTGAGACCATTGGCGTGATCATGGCCATGGTACCGGGTACGGTGGAGGATCTGGAACATATCAAGGACCTGAAGGAAGCCAAGGATACATGGCAGGATGCAGGGGATGAGCTTTACGACAGCCTGGAGCAGATGGCAAAGTCTGTGGAGAACATGCGGCAGGGAGTAAACCAGGTCCGCCAGGGTATGGACTCAGCGGAGAGCGCCAGACAGAAGTGGAGTAATTCCAAGGACAGCATACTGGCCGGAAATGACCAGACGCTGGCAGCGCTTACATCGGTGTCACAGCAGATGGACACCATGATTCCCCATTTGCAGACGGCCAAGGACTGTGCCGAGGTGGTTCACAGCAGCATGAATGACATTGTCAACACGCTGGGAGATATGCAGGACCCTTTGAGAAAGCTGCAGACCAGACTTAAGAACATAGAAAACAGCGCAGGCGGTATCAGCAGCGATTTGCCGGAACTCCAGAAGACCATGGAATCCATCATTGCGCTGGATACCCAGCTTCAGGCATCCCAGGACACACTGCTGACGTATCTCAGTCTGTATAAGAGTTCCAGTACCAAGGCCAGACGGCTCTATGACGAGGAGCTGGATGAGGAAGAACTGGAAGACATGGAGGATGTGGATTACGGGACATCAAATGGCGGGAGCCATTCGTCATCCGGCGGAGGCAGCAGCCAGGAAAACTCCCAGAATAATAATCAGGGGAATGACCAGGAAAGCGGAAATCCCAGCGGCAGTACGGAGGGGAAGGATAACCCGGATGGAAGTGCCGGAGGAAGCGGAAGCACAGACGGAAACGGAAGCACCAGCGGAACTGGGAGCGGGAGCGGAAATACGGACGGAGGCACAAGCACGGACGGAAGCGGAACTGGAGCCGGAAGCGGAAATACAACCGGAGGCGGAAGTACGGACGGAAGCACAACCGGGAACGGAAGCGGAAATACAACCGGAGGCGGAAGTACGGACGGAAGCACAACCGGGAGCGGAAGCGGAAATACAACCGGAGGCGGAAGCACGGACGGAAGCACAAACGGGAGCGGAAGCGGAAATACAACCGGAGGCGAAAGCACCAACGGAAGCACAGCCGGGAGCAGCAGCGGAAGCGCAGCTGAAAGCGGAGATCCCAGCGGAAACGCCGGCAGTAACGCCGGCAGTAACACCCCGGATACAGGCACTGCTATTAGCTCTGCCATAAATACGGGAAGCACAGGCCTGGCAGGCCTGGCGGCCACCGCATCCATAGAGAAGAAAAACATCCCTCTGGTAAGCAGTATCGACCAGCAGGCCGCCGCACAGGCAGCGAAAGCCATTGAACAATCCTTATATGAAAAGGTGGCAGTCCTTCAGGATTTATCTGCTCAGAGCAAATCCCTGACAGACAAGATGGCGAACCTGATGGATGACACGTCTGATTCTGCGAAATACAGCGCCGAGATAGTTGACAATATGGATTATCTGATTGAGGATTTAAAGGCCCTCAATGATTCTCTGGACGTATATTATCCGGATCTCCAGACTGCCCTGGATGACTCCCAGGAACTGGTACGGCGTACCACAGATGCACTCAACAATGGAATCAGCACCCTGACTATCATCCAGAACACATTAAAAGACAGCAGCGATGATTTTGACGCGGCTGCCAGGGACAGCCTGCGCGGCAGTATGGAACTTCTGGATAAAAGCCTGAACATTCTGGACAGCACCACGGTGATGCGCCAGGCCGGACGTACCATGAAGGATACCATTGACAATGAGCTGGATAAGTTTGATACAGATAACCGTTTCCTGTTTATGGATCCGTCCGCAGACAAGGTATCCTTTACCTCGGACCGGAACAAACCGCCCAAGACACTGCAGATTGTCATGCGCACCGATGAGATCAGCGTGGACGACGACACGGCCAAGACCGCGGATGCAGAGGTGGCAAAGGCCAAGGAAAGCCCCTTAAGGCGGATGTGGAATGTGCTGGTACAGATGTGGAAGGCAATGGTAAGCATTTTCAAAAACAGGTAGAAGCCTGTCTCAAAATTTGATATACTGTCCATAGAAGCAGCGGGCAGTGCAGCGCAACCAGGGCTGCACTGCCTGTTGTGGCGCAGGGATATGTTACAAAATACACAGGTACCGGAGCGTTTCCGTGCAGTACCTGCCGCAGGAGGAATACCATGGCCGTTACAGGAAAGCAGGAGAAAACAAAATACAGGCTGGCTGAATCCGTTAAGGAGTGCATGAAGACAGCGCCCGTGGATAAGATTACGGTCAAAAACATTGTGGAGGGCTGCGGCGTGACCCGGCAGACCTTTTACCGGAATTTTCTGGACAAATACGATCTGATAAACTGGTATTTTGACAAGCTGGTGCTTCAGTCCTTTGAGCAGATTGGCATGGGACATACGGTGGGGGAGAGCCTGACCCGGAAGTTTGAGTTCATTCTCAATGAAAAGGTGTTTTTCACAGAAGCGTTCCGCTCCGATGACAGGAATTCATTAAAGGAACATGACTTTGAACTGATTCTCCAGTTTTATACGGACCTGATTGCAAAAAAGACCAGCCAGCCTTTGGGCCAGGAGCTTCAGTTCCTTTTGGAGATGTACTGCCAGGGCTCTGTATACATGACGGTGAAGTGGGTTCTGGGAGGCATGAAGGACACGCCCCGGGAAATGTCGGATAAGCTGGTGGAAGCCATGCCGCCAAAGCTGGCAGAGGTGTTCGGAAAATTGAAACTGCTTTAAGCCCCGGAAAGTCCCGGATATCCCCAGCTGCAGCAGAGACAGAAAATGGTGATTATGCATAATCCTAAATGGTGAAACTGCACAAAACTTAAAGGAAAGTGACAGACAGGGATGTTTGTCACTTTTATTTTAAAACAGGACTTGTTATAATATTAACAAAAGCAACCAGGTAAATCCACGGACACTTAAGACGGGTCCGGCGGCGTACTGTCAATGTAAAGGAGAAGAAAATCATGGCAAACAGAATCGTATTAAACGAGACATCCTATCACGGCGCAGGTGCAATCCAGGAGATTGCAAATGAGGCAAAGGCAAGGGGATTTAAGAAGGCTTTTGTATGTTCCGACCCTGACCTGATTAAGTTCAATGTAACCTGCAAGGTGACAAAGGTACTGGAGGATGCAGGACTGGCCTACGAGATTTATTCCAATATCAAACCTAACCCGACCATCGAGAACGTACAGACCGGCGTTGCGGCTTTCAAGGCATCCGGAGCCGACTATATCATTGCCATTGGCGGCGGTTCCTCCATGGATACCTCCAAGGCAATCGGCGTTATCATCACCAACCCTGAATTTGAAGATGTGAGAAGTCTGGAAGGCGTTGCTCCGACCAAGAATCCGTGTGTGCCGATTATTGCAGTTCCCACCACAGCAGGCACCGCGGCGGAGGTTACCATTAACTACGTGATCACGGATGTGGAGAAAAAGCGTAAATTCGTATGCGTGGATACCCATGATATCCCGGTAGTGGCAGTGGTTGATCCGGAGATGATGTCTTCCATGCCCAAGGGACTGACAGCAGCTACCGGTATGGATGCCCTGACCCATGCAATCGAGGGCTATACCACAAAGGGTGCCTGGGAGATGACCGACATGTTTAACTTAAAAGCCATTGAAGTAATCGCCCGCAGCCTGAGGGATGCGGTGGAGAACAAGCCTGAGGGCAGGGAAGGCATGGCTTTGGGCCAGTATCTGACCGGAATGGGATTCTCCAACTGTGGTCTGGGCATTGTGCACTCCATGGCTCATGGCCTGGGCGCTTTATATGATACCCCCCACGGCGTTGCCAATGCCATCATCCTTCCAACCGTCATGGAATATAATGCGCCATGTACAGGAACCAAATTTAAAGACATTGCCATTGCCATGGGCGTGGAGGGTGTTGAGAATATGACACAGGAGGAATACCGCAAAGCAGCAGTGGACGCGGTAAAGAAACTGTCCGCTGACGTGGGAATCCCTGCTGACTTAAAGGAAATCCTTAAGCCGGAGGATGTGGACTTCCTGTCACAGTCCGCCATGGATGATGCCTGCCGCCCGGGCAATCCAAAGGATCCATCCTTTGAGGATATCAAGAACCTGTATCTGTCACTGATGTAATTACATATACAGCCGCCTACGGCACAAAAAGGCCGCAGGACATGCCCCTGTTAGGGTATGTCCCGCGGCTTAACATTTGCCTGCGGCAAAGTCCTGCATGGGCCGGGAAACAGTCTGCGGCAAAGTCTGATATCACCCCTGCAGCCACGCCTGTCCAGGTGCCAATTTCTCGCTGAATATACGGCCCTGGTCTTTTTCATATTTTGCCTGATGATATTTAAAAAGCATGTTTTTGTCGGGCATTTGGCCCAGGATTTCGATTTTGCCGGTGACGTGGGACATGGCGTAGCGGATGCATTTGCCCTGGCCGTTCTGCATGTTTTTTGCCTCTTCCACAATGCGGCAGCCCTCTGTCAAAGGAATCTGGAACTGACTCTTTACCCCGGATACGGGACGGCACTGGAAAATGTAATAGGGAATGACACCGTATCTTGTCAGATTCTTTAGCAGGGTTCCGAGACTCCCTGCGTCATCGTTGATTCCTTTTAACAGAACGGTCTGGTTCTTTACAATGACACCGGCGTCCATCAGGCACCGGATCGCTTTTACTGCTTGCGGAGTCAGTTCGTTTGAATGGTTAAACTGGGTCACCACATAGATTTGTTTGATTTTTGTATAGCGGGCCAGAATATCCAGAAGTTCCGGGTCATCATAAATCCGCATAGGCAGCACCACCGGGGTGCGGGTACCGAAACGGATTAGATCCAGATGTTTAATGGAGCTGAATGCCTCCAGATACCGGCGTATGATTTGATTGCTGTTCAGAAAGGAATCCCCGCCGGATATGAGCACATTGGTTATTTCAGGGTGGGAGACGATGTAGGCAGCCATCTGGTCCACATTTCCGGCTGTCTCGCCGCCGGAGATTCCCACCAGCCGCTTGCGGAAGCAATGCCTGCAATACATGGCGCACCGGTGGGTGGACAGGATGAGCGCCGTCTGCCTGTACTTGTGCTGCAGGCCGGGCAGCACTGTGTTATCCGCCTCCCCACTGGTATCAAAGTCCCCCGACAGGTCGGTTTCACGAATGGAGGGTATAGACATCCTGAACACAGGATCCTGTTCCGGATTGTTCCAGTCAATAAGAGACAGATAGTATCTTGTGACTGTCATGGGAAACTGTTCCAGGATTCGGGTCATGTGTTCTTCCTCCTGGCTGGTAAGCCTCATATAGGTTTTCAGTTCCTGGGCGCGGGTTACGTTGTTTCTCAATGTTTCATTCCAATTCATCCAATCATCCCCTTCATTCATTATTTTTTCCATTATACCATCAGCAATAGCAGGTTCTGATGAATAAAAAGTGAAGGTTTTGTAAATATTAGAATATTCGCTAATGCTTAAAATATTATAAAATTTCGCCTTTTTTGTATATGGTATTCCCTGGGACTCCATGGTAGAATGAAAGGACCCAAAAGAAATTGCTGGAAAGAGGAGTGTGTAAATATATGGGAATGCAGATTACAGTGAAGGATAAAAACGATGCGGTAAAGGCAGAGGCCGCAGGCAGGGAACAGGCCGTACTGGCATGGAAGGGTGAGTATGAGGAGGGAGACAGGATTATATTTTCTCTTCCGGAAAAGAACCGTTTCTATATCATGCGTGTGGATGATACCATGGATGAAGCCTTTATCTATGGGGCGGGGAATGAGCTGGTTTATGAGGTTCCCTTTGCAGAGGGTAAGACATCCTATAACCCCAAGTCATTTACAGGAGAGCGCCACTATCTGACCATGCGGTATGCCAGGGATTATGAAATTAAATCATACCGGAATCTGGCCAAGAACGTTATGGACCAGCACAGGGGCCAGGAATGTTATCCCCACGCCCACGCCAATGTGGAAACCAGGGGAGAGGCTGTGTTTGCGGCCCGCAACGCCATTGACGGTGTGACGGCAAACCTGTCCCATGGAAAGTGGCCATATGAGTCATGGGGAATCAATATGCAAGACGATGCCCAAATGACGCTGGAGTTTGGCCGCCCCGTGGATTTTGACCAGATTGTCCTCTATACAAGGGCTGACTTTCCTCATGACAACTGGTGGGAGAAGGTGACATTTACCTTTTCCGACGGAACCTCTGAGACCGTGGAGCTTGAAAAGAGCGTTGAACCTCATATCATCAGCCTGGAGCGCAAGGGTATCACATGGCTTACCTTCGGGCAGCTCATAAAGGCAGACGATCCTTCCCCCTTCCCTGCCCTGACGCAGATTGAGGTCTATGGCCGGGAACACGAGGATGTATAATAACAGGAAAAATCAATATACTCAATAATTGGATAATGGTGCGGCTCTGCTGCGGGGGGATTTGTAAATATATGTATTTCCGGAAGAAATTTTACACATAATTTACATAGACTTTACATTACTGGCGGGAAACGATATTGACGACATATGAAATATCCCGTATAATGAGTATGTGTAAAGAAGTCGTAAAGAAATGGTAAATAATCAGGAAAAGAGGCTATAGATATCATGGGAAACGCCCTGTGTGACGGATGCCGCAAGAATATGATAAAGGAGGCATAACCTGCGATCGTTTGTTTGGGATGGCGGGCTATGCCATATTTTTGCCCATTTTTACCCGGAATCATTCCGGAACACACAGGGTTATCCGTAAAATGATAATATAGCAGCAGTTAATTTCCTCGGACAAAAGGAGAAAACACATGGGAGTAGAATTGGTTTTAAGCCTGCTGGGCGGCCTGGCCCTGTTCATGTACGGCATGCAGATGATGAGTACCAATCTGGAAGCTGTGGCTGGAAACCGTATGAAGCAGATTCTGGAGCGCCTTACGGCAAACCGTTTTCTGGGAGTGCTGGTGGGGGCAGGAATCACAGCCCTGATTCAGTCGTCTTCAGCCACAACCGTTATGACGGTTGGATTTGTCAACTCGGGTCTTATGACACTTAAGCAGGCTGTATGGATTATCATGGGTGCCAATGTAGGTACCACCATTACGGGACAGCTGATTGCCCTGGACATAGGAGCATTGGCTCCGCTCATCGCCTTTGTGGGTGTTATGTCCCTGATTTTCGCGAAAAATAAAAAGGTACAGCATGTGGGAGGCATTATTGCCGGTATCGGCGTCCTGTTCATCGGCATGGGCATGATGAGCGATGCCATGGTTCCGCTGCGGGATTCCGAAACCTTCATCCATATGGTGACCAAATTTTCCAATCCCCTTCTGGGAATCCTGGTAGGAGCGGTATTCACAGCCATTATCCAGTCCTCGTCTGCGTCTGTGGGTATCCTTCAGGCTCTGGCTATGGGCGGCGTCATCAACCTTCACAGTGCCGTGTTCGTGCTGTTCGGCCAGAATATCGGTACCTGTATTACAGCGCTTCTGGCTTCTGTGGGAACCAGCCGCAATGCAAAGCGCACCACCCTGATTCATCTGATGTTCAATGTGATTGGTACGGCCCTGTTTGTGACCCTGTGCATCCTGACTCCTTTTACGGACTTTGTGGTAAGCCTGACTCCGGATAATCCGGTGGCTCAGATTGCCAATGTCCATACCATTTTCAATATCAGCACCACCCTGATTCTTCTGCCCTTTGGCGCCCTTCTGGAGAAGATTGCCATTGCCATTCTTCCGGATAAGGCAGTTCCTGTAAAGGATGCGGACCAGTGGTTTGAGGGTCTTATGGCCTCCAAGCACCACCTTGGTATCTCCACCATTGCGATCAACCAGATTCATGACGAGATTAAGGGGATGCTGGCAACTGCGGCAGAGAATGTATCCCAGAGCTTCAAGGCCGTGGAGGAGGGCGCCGCAGAGGGAATCCAGGCCATCGCGGACCGGGAAGAGGAAATTGATTTAAGCAATATGAGGCTGTCCCAGAAGATTTCCAAGATACTTGTGCTGGACCAGACGCCCAAGGATATTGACACCCTGAACCGGATGTATACCATTCTGGGAAATATTGAGCGGATCGGTGACCATGCCATGAACCTGGCGGAGTATGCCGAAACCATAGAGGCAAAAGGACTTCAGTTTTCCAATTACGCCAGGAAGGAATTTGCTGTCATGGAGGAAACCTGCCGGGAAGGCATGGAGCTTTTAAAGGCGGCAGCTGCCGGGGACGCCCAGTCTCCTCTGGCGGAGGTGGCTGAGATTGAACAGAGGATTGACGATATCACCCGCAAGTTCCGGCAGAACCAGATTGACCGCATGCGGGAGGGCAACTGCAATGTGGAGTCCTCCATCCTGTATTCGGAAATGCTGACTGACTACGAGCGAATCGGCGATCATATGCTGAACATTGCCCAGGCCTATGACGCCATAGAGTGGTCAGGGGACAGGGGACAGACAGCTGCGGCAATCGCGTAAGCAGTGTAATTGAACGATAGAATCCGCAAGTACCATTAGAATCCGTAGTGCCAATAGAATCTGCATGTACGGGTTAAATCAATAACCTTAAAGCCCTGGGGGCGCCGTGAAATTCACGGCCCCTCAGGGCTTTTTTTGCGTTTTGGGTGATTTATTACGTTTGTTTTTTTGCGCTGTGCAATATGCACATGACAAATGTCATATTAAATATTACCTATGTAATAATTGCACATAAAGCATTGGATTTGTCCATGAAAACTGCTATGATTGGATGCGGAAGGGGGAGGTAAGATGGAAGAAGGAAATAAAAAGATAGCAGTGGCCGGGCATATTTCCCTGGATATTACGCCGGTTTTCCAAAACAGCGGGAAGCAGAAGCTCTCTGAACTGTTTCAGCCTGGAAAGCTGCTTAAGGTGGGAAAGGCCATGATGTGTACAGGAGGAGCTGTTTCCAACACAGGCCTGGGTCTTAAACGTCTGGGAGCGGACGTGGTTCTGATGGCCAAAATAGGGGACGATTATTTTGGGAATGCACTAAAGGACATGATAAGCGTACATGGCTGTGAGACCTGCATCAGCCAGGTTCCTGGTGAGAATACGTCCTATACCATTGTGCTGGCGCCCAAGGGACTGGACCGTTTTTTTCTTCACGATCCGGGCTGCAATGACACCTTTGGCTGCGGGGACGTGGACTTTGAAAAAGTGGGGGAGGCATCACATTTTCATTTTGGTTATCCTCCCATTATGCGAATGTTTTATCTGAATGAGGGGGAGGAGCTGGTAAGGCTTTTTAAGAAGGTAAAATCCATGGGGCTTACCACGTCCCTGGACCTGGTGGCGGTGGATCCGGATTCCGAAGCAGCAGGCATGGACTGGGCAAGGATACTGGAGCGGGTGCTGCCCTATGTGGATTTCTTCGTGCCAAGCATTGAGGAGCTGGGATACATGCTGGACCGTCCTCTGTACTGCAAATGGCAGGAGAAGGCAGGTGGCGAGGATGTCACAGGCATATTATCCCTGGAGGAGGACGTTAAGCCTTTGGCTGCCAGAGCGCTATCCATGGGGACCAGATGCGTTCTCCTGAAATGCGGGGCAGCCGGCATGTATCTGAAGACCGCGCCTGAGCCGGTATGGAGGGAATTCCTGCCGGGAATTACAGGATGGAATGATATCAGCCATTTCGAGGACAGCTATGTGCCGGACTGCATCCTGTCAGGAACAGGGGCAGGGGATACCAGCATAGCCGCCTTCATAAAGGCCATGCTGGACGGCTGCGGGCCCCTTGAATGCGTCCGTCTGGCAGCTGCCACGGGTGCGTCCTGCATCACGGCCTACGATGCCCTGAGCGGCCTGCTGTCCTTTGAGGAGCTGAGGCAGAAGATGGAAGCTGGATGGGAGAAGCAGAACATCATCCATCCGTGACATAGAAAAAACGATTTTTGCGGTCAAACAAAGGAATGCCATATAGGGAAAACGCGGCTTCCTCTGTAAGAGGCAGAAGAACCATGTATGTCCCGGCCCAGGCCGGAAGAAAGGAGAATATATAACATGTTAGTTTCAATGAAAGCGGTTTTAGACTTGGCAGATGCAAAAAAAATAGCAGTCGGCGCCTTCAACATCACATCTCTGGAGGGAATTCAGGCCGTATTAGGGGCGGCTGAGGAGCTGGGACAGCCGGTTATCCTGCAGTTTGCGCCGGTCCATGAGTCCATTATCCCTCTTAAGGTCATCGGGCCGGTGATGGTGATGATGGCAGAGAAATCCTCTGTGCCTGTATGCGTCCATCTGGACCACGGCGATAAGCTGGAAATCCTCAGGGAAGCCCTGGAAATGGGATTTACCTCAGTGATGTATGACGGCTCCGTTCTGCCATTTGAGGAAAATGCGGCAAACACAAGGATTGCGGTGGAAATGGCCGGAGACTGGGGCGCTTCCGTGGAGGCTGAGATTGGAGCCATGGGAAGGCAGGAATTCTCAAGTGTGGGAGAAGGCGAAGAAGGGGAGGCCGTGGAGAGCTGCTATACGGACCCGGAACAGGCACGGGCGTTCACCGGGCTTACCGGGATAGATGCCCTGGCCTGCTCATTCGGCACCGTGCACGGGCTGTATCTGACCACGCCAAAGCTGGATTTTGACAGGATACGCAGGATACGGGAAAGCATCGGCATTCCCATTGTGATGCACGGCGGATCCGGGGTCAGCGACGAAGATTTTAAGAAATGCATTGCCAACGGGGTCAGGAAAATCAATTACTACACGTACCTTGCCAAGGCGGGCGGCATGTATGTAAAGGAAAAATGCAGGGCAGCCGAAGAATATGTGTTTTTCCACGATGTAACCCAGTGGGCGGTCCAGGCCATGAAGGAGGAAGTACTCCACACAATCAGGGTGTTCTCCCATCTGGAGTAAGACGGCAAAGGAGGAAAAGCCATGAAACGTTCAGAAATCAACAGGGCATTGAGGGACATGGAAAAGATGATTGACAGATGCTCCTTTAAACTGCCCCCGTTCTGTTATTTTACACCGGAAGAATGGAACGAAAAAGGCCATGAATACGATGAGGTCCGGGACAATATGCTGGGATGGGATATCACGGATTTTGGAATGGGGGATTTTGACAAGGTGGGATTCTCACTCATCACCCTGAGAAACGGCAATGTGTCCATGGATAAGTACACGAAACCCTATGCGGAAAAGCTGCTGTACATGAAGGAAGGACAGTCTGCGGCCATGCATTTCCACTGGAATAAGATGGAGGATATCATCAACAGGGGAGGAGGAAATGTGCTCATAGGCGTATATAATGCCGGCAGGGAGGAGGGGCTGGCTGACACGGATGTGCGGATACACAGTGACGGGCGGGAGTACACGGTTCCCGCGGGAACGCAGATACGGCTGTGTCCCGGAGAGAGCATTACCATCCAGCCTTATCTGTATCACGACTTCCATTTGGAGCCGGGCACAGGGCCGGTTCTGTTGGGCGAGGTATCCATGTGTAATGACGATAACCGGGACAACCGGTTCTATCTGCCGGCAGGCCGTTTTCCGGTTATAGAGGAGGATGAGCCGCCCTTCCGTCTGCTGTGCAATGAGTATCCCGCAGCGGGCAGTTGTGCAAAACGATGAAAATTTGCGGCGGCTGAACGGGAAAGGGAAAAAGTGATGATGAAAAATATGACAAATGTCATATGAAATTGATTACATTGTGCACATGTGTTAAAAAGAAAAGCATGGTAAGATTTTATTACAGCAAAAACAACAAAACATTTTGCAAAAGGAGGTAACTTATGAAAAAAAGTACTAAGAAGCTGTTGGCGGTAATGATGTGCGCAGCAATGGCAGGTTCTGCCCTGGCAGGGTGCAGCAGCGGGGACTCCCAGACAACGGCAGCAGCCACCGAGGCGCCAACCCAGGCCCAGACCACAGAGGAAGCCAAGGAGGCGGCCGCTGAGCCTGAGAAGGCAGAGGAGAGCAAGGAAGCCACTGAAGCGGCAGCTCCGGCAGCAGCCGATATGGCGTCTGCTGATGTGAAAAAGAAGGACCCGGACAAGCATTACAAATTCGGTTATACCTGTATGGATGGAACCAACCCGTTCTTTGTCACCATTGAGAAGAGGATGAGGGAAATGGTTGAGGCCAACGGCGACGAGCTGATTGCAGTGGATCCCGCCAATGATGTTACTCTTCAGATTACCCAGGTAGAGGATTTGATTTCCCAGAACATTGATGCCATGTTCATGAATCCGGCAGAGGCAGAGGGAATCCTTCCGGCCCTGGATCAGCTTAAGGAAGCAGGAATCCCCATCGTGGGATTTGATACAGAGGTAGCGGACTTGTCCTACCTGATTTCCTACACCGGTTCTGATAACTATAACGCAGGCAAGGTCTGCGGCGAGGACCTTGTAAAGAAATGCCCGGACGGCGGGGATATCATTGTACTGGATTCTCCTACCATGAACTCTGTTACGGACAGGACAAACGGATTTTTAGATGCAATTGAAGGAAAAGGCTTTAACATCGTTGCACAGCAGGATGCCAAGGGCAATCTGGAAGTTTCCATGGGTATTGCAGAGGATCTTCTGCAGGCTCACGGCGATGTGGTTGCCATTTTCGGAGGCAATGACCCCACTGCACTGGGAGCACTGGCAGCAGCCAACGCAGCCGGTCTTACAGACTGTATGATTTACGGCGTGGACGGATCTCCTGACATCAAGGCAGAGATGGCTTCCGGGGAATCCCTGATAGAAGGAAGCGGCGCACAGTCTCCTGTTAAGATTGCACAGTCCGCAGTGAATATCATGTATACATACTTAAACGGCGATAAGGTAGAATCAAGATATCCGGTAGAAACCTTCCTTATTACATCAGAAAATGTAGATAAGTATGGCACAGATGGATGGCAGTAAGAGATTAGTCTGAAAAGTGCTGGGCCCCTGCGGGGGCCAGGCACTTTTTATCTGACAGGCTCAAAACGCAAAAGCACGGCAGGAAACTCTGTCAGGAACCATATGAATAGAAGAACAGGCAGGTGAGATTATGAGTGAAACAGTTCTGCTTCAAATGAAGAACATCCACAAATCATTTCCGGGAGTCAAGGCGCTTCAGGGGGTGGACCTGGAACTGAGGGCCGGCGAGGTCCACGCATTGCTCGGTGAAAACGGGGCAGGTAAATCCACGCTGATTAAGGTTCTGGGCGGCATCTACATCGCAGAAGAGGGCGAGATTTTTATTGACGGAAAAAAGGTAACCATTGACGGGGTAAATGCATCTCACAACAACGGAATTTCCATTATCCATCAGGAATTGGTACTGGTACCTCACATGACTGTGGCGGAAAATATCTTTCTTGGCAGGGAGCCGTCAAAGGGGCTATGGGTCAGCCATGAGACCATGGAAAAGGAAGCCCAGCAGCTGCTGGATACATACCACATGAGCATTGACGCTGGGACGCTGGTCAAGGACCTGACTATTGCCCAGCAGCAGATGGTGGAAATCGTCAAGGCCATTTCCTATCGCTCCAGGATTCTTGTGATGGACGAGCCCACTTCATCCATATCGGACAAGGAAGTGGAATTTTTGTTCAGCACCATGAGAGAGCTCACAAAGAAGGGCGTGGGAATCATATATATATCCCATAAGATGGATGAGCTGGAGCAGATCTGCGACCGGGTTACTGTGCTGAGGGACGGAACCTATGTGGGCACCGAGAGGGTGAAGGATACCACAAGGGACCATCTCATTGCCATGATGGTGGGCCGGGAGCTGACCAAGTATTACACCAGGGATTACATGGAGCCCGGACGGGTGGTTTTAAAATGTGAAAACATTGCAGACGGAAAGATGGTCAAAGGGGCCAGCTTTGAACTGCGTGAGGGGGAAATCATTGGTTTTGCGGGGCTGGTAGGCGCCGGAAGAAGCGAGACCATGAAGTGCGTCTTCGGACTGACGCCCGGCTGTACCGGTGAAATCAGCGTGGATGGAAAAAAGGCGTCCATCAAATCTCCTATTGATGCCATGAAGTTCGGCATTGCCCTGGTGCCTGAGGACCGGAAGCAGGAGGGACTGTATAAGGTACAGAGCGTCCGGTTCAACTCCACCATTGAGGTGCTGAAGAGCTTCATAAAGGGCATCTGGGTGGATGCGGACAAGGAGGAGGAGATTACCCGGCAGTATATCGAGATGATGGATACCAAGACCCCGTCCCAGGAACAGCTTATCGGAAACCTGTCCGGCGGCAACCAGCAGAAGGTAATGATTGGAAGATGGCTGGCCACCGCCCCCAAGATACTGATTCTGGACGAGCCGACCAGGGGCGTGGACGTGGGGGCCAAGTCTGAGATATACGCAATCATGAATGAGCTGGTGAAAAAAGGCGTGTCCATTATCATGATATCATCAGAACTGCCGGAAATTCTCAACATGAGCGACCGGGTCTATGTCATGTGCGACGGCCGGATAACCGGGTGCTTCAGCCATGAGGAATGCGTCACCCAGGAACAAATCATGAAGCTGGCGGCAAAGTAAGAAAAGGGGGAAAGTCAAATGACAACCAGATTGCAGAAAAATGTAAAACAATATTTCAAGGATAATATCGGCATCATCGGGGCCCTGCTTATTTTGTGTATTTTCTTATCCGTGTTTCCAAAGACCAGCGGCTCCTTTCTGACCCAGAAAAATATATTCAACGTGCTGAGACAGATATCGTCCAACCTGTTCCTGGCCTGCGGCATGACCATGGTCATTATCCTGGGGGGCATTGATTTGTCCGTTGGCTCCATCATCGCCCTTTCAGGCTGCTTTGCAGCCGGCTGCGTGTCCCGTTACGGCCTTCCCATCGCAGTGGGCGTACTGGGCGGCGTGCTGGTGGGCACTGTGGTGGGTATGTTTAACGGCGTTGTCATATCAAAGACAACCATACCCCCCTTTATCGTGACCCTGGCCACCATGAATGTGGCAAAGGGACTGGCCTATGTATATACAGGCGGTTCACCTGTGCGTGTGGTTACAAAGGAATGGCAGTTTTTAGGAGCCGGGTATGTGGGCGGAGTCCCCACTCCTGTTATACTTCTGGCAGTGGTGCTGGTTATCACGGCCATTATCATGAATAAGACAAAGCTGGGGCGCCATATCTACGCGGTGGGAGGCAATTCCCAGGCAGCCAGATTCTCAGGCATCAGCACGGCCAAGGTAAAATTCCTGGTACATACCTATTCAGGAATCATGGCAGGACTTGCAGGCGTGGTTCTGGCCTCCCGTATGTATTCCGGCCAGCCGACGGCAGGAGACGGAGCCGAGATGGACGCCATTGCGGCTGTTGTGGTGGGCGGCACCTCCATGGCAGGCGGCTCCGGTAAAATCGGCGGCACCATCATAGGCGGCCTGATTATCGGCGTGCTGAACAACGGACTGAATCTGCTGAATGTAAATTCCTTCTGGCAGTACGTGGTAAAGGGAACTGTTATTCTCCTGGCTGTTTTTGTGGATTACCTGAGAAACAAAAAGGCGGAATAGAGCCTGGTTTACGGCAAAAGCGTTTCACGGCAGTGGGGCGCTTTTTGTCGAAGCCAATGTTTTATAAAAAGTTTCTATGAAATATTACAGATGCCCATGTTTGAGGTATAATGGGGAAGGACCGGGCAGCCGGGGGCATGACCGGACAGCCGGGAATATGACCGGCAGCCGGGAAGTTAAGCCAAGAATAGGGAGGCGGGAACCAGATGAAGACAGGAACAGGTCTGTTAATCCTGACAGCGGGCGCCATGCTCCTGCTGGGGGGCTGCGGCCATGGGGACACAAGCGGGCGACAGCATGAGGCCAGGCTGTTCGGGGCCACCTATATGACCAGGAATAATCCGTATTTTGATGTACTCAATGAGGGGATTGAAGAGGTGGTGGAAGCCAACGGCGATATCCTGCTTACCCGGGATCCCCTTCAGGACCAGGAAAAGCAGAATGAACAGATTCAGGAAATGATAGACGAGGGCATCCAGATGCTGTTTTTAAATCCCGTGGACTGGGAAAAGGTACAGCCGGCTCTGGATGCGTGCAGAGAGGCGGGAGTCGGCATCATCAATGTGGATACGGTGGTGAAGGACCGGGACTCCGTGATTTCCATTATTGAAACGGACAATTACCAGGCGGGCCAGCTCTGCGCCCTGGATATGATGAAACGAAAGGACCAGGCTAAAATCGTCATCCTTGACAACCCCATACAGACCTCCATTACCAACCGGGAACAGGGCTTTCTGGACACCATAGCGGACAATCACAATTACCAGGTGGTATACAGGGAAGCTGCGGCAGGCGAGATTGAGGTGTCCTCCCATGTGATGGCCGACCTGCTGCGCCGGGACATCAGCTTTGACGTGATTTTGGGAGGCAATGACCCCACGGCACTGGGGGCTCTGGCAGCCCTGCAGCAGGCCAGGAGGGAGGAGGGCGTCCTGATTTACGGAATCGACGGCTCTCCGGATTTCAAGGCAATCCTGGATGTGGGCTATGTGACAGGAACCAGCGCCCAGAGCCCAAGGTCCATAGGAAGGAAGGCGGCTGAGACCGCATACCGTTACCTGGACGGGGAGCCGGTGGAGAAATACATAAGCCTGCCCAGCACCATGATTACGAGGGATAACCTCCATGAGTTTGAGATAGACGGGTGGCAGTGAGAAGATGGATACGAACATGGATAACAGGCGGGTACGCATCCTGCAGCTGGGCATTCTGGCGCTGAATGTGGTATCTGTCATGGGACTCAGCATATTTATATATGCCACAATTGAAAATATACGGCGCAGCTATGTGGCCAGGGAGTTTTTAAGCGGCGTCCAGGCCATTGTCTGGTATCCTTACCGGAACATCTGGCTCTGCGCCCTCCTTCTGGCTCTTCTGGCAGGCAGTATGTTTGTGCGGGACCGGCTGTTTCCGGACAACAGCAAGGTGATTCTTTTCAGCCTTGTGGCTGATTTTGCCATATGTTTTGCCATCATCATACTTTTGAATTTTAATTACAACGGAATTCTGCTGCTGGTGTTTTCCAATGTCATTCTCTATGCCAAGAACGGGAAATCCAGGTATTTTCTGGCGGCAGTGGCAATCGGCAGTTTTATACTGGCTGATTACGAACTGCTTTCCATTTCATACCGCCTGTATTCCATACAGGATTATATTTCATTTTACAATGCAACCACCCAGCAGTATCTGCTCAGCAGCTATAATATCCTGGTATCCCTGAATGTAATCATGTTCGTGGTGTACTGTGTGAACATTATCAACCAGCAGCAGGGAAATCTGGACGAGATACACGCCCTGAATGAGCAGCTTCAGGATGTGAATGAGCAGCTTCAGGAGTATTCCGTGATGGCGGAAAAGATGGCCGAGACACGGGAGAGAAACCGTCTGGCCAGGGAAATCCACGATACCCTGGGGCATACCCTGACCGGAATTGCTGCGGGAATAGACGCCTGCCTGGCTACCATAGGCACGTCGCCCCGGCAGACAAAGGACCAGCTGGAGCTTATTTCCAAGGTCACAAGGGACGGTATTAAGGAAATACGGCGCTCAGTCAGTCAGCTGCGCCCGGACGCCCTGGAGCGCTTCAGCCTGGAATATGCCATCAGCAAGATGGTATCTGACATGAACGCTGTGTCCGGCGCAAGAGTGTATTTTGACTGCCAGGTAAAGAACCTGAAATTTGACGAGGACGAGGAAAATGCCATATACAGGGTTATCCAGGAAGGAATCACCAATGCACTGCGCCATGGTCATGCCAGCCAGATATGGATTACCATAAAAAAGGAGGATACGGACATCCTTCTGCAAATAAGGGACAACGGAATCGGATGCAAGGAGATAAAAAGCGGATTCGGAACAAAGCATATGAAGGAGAGGATTAAGATGCTGAGCGGCGTTGTTACATTTGACGGCAGCGACGGATTTACTGTTAATGCAAGAATACCAATCCGATGGGGGGAGACTTATGATTAAAGTATTGATAGCCGACGATCAGGAATTGATTCGCCAGAGCCTGCAGATTGTACTCAACAGCAGGCCGGACATAATGGTTACGGATGTGGCTTCCAACGGACAGGAGGTCATCCGCAGCGTGAGGAAGAATAAACCCGATGTCATACTGATGGACATACGGATGCCCAAGCTGGACGGTGTGCAGTGCACGAAAATCATCAAGGAAAATTATCCTCAGATAAAAATTATTATTCTCACCACCTTTGATGATGACGAGTACGTTTACAATGCTTTGAAATATGGCGCCAGCGGATATCTCTTAAAGGGCGTGTCCATGGATGAACTGGCCAATGCCATCACCACGGTGTATAATGGATGGGCTATGATTAACCCGGATATTGCAACCAAGGTGCTGAGGCTGTTTTCGCAGATGGCCCAGGCAGATTACAGCATACTTGTGGGCGATAAGAATGTGGACGAGCTTACAAAGACAGAGTGGAAGATCATAGCCCAGGTGGAAATGGGGGCCAGCAACAAGGAGATAGCGGAAGCCCTTAAGCTGTCGGAGGGAACGGTGCGCAATTATCTCAGCACTATACTGAACAAGCTGGATTTGAGGGACCGCACCCAGCTGGCCATCTGGGCTGTCCAGACCAACGTGAGAAAGCGGCTGGGCACATGAGATTTGACTGGACCAGTGTACGGGGATCGGGAGAGGTCAAGATGCTGGCAGAAGGAAGGATGAGATTGGGATGAAGGGATGGAAATGGACACTGGGGTTGGGAGCAGCCGTGTTCCTCCTTGCAGGCTTCCTTGGATGTATATATAAATACCATGAGAAGGAGATAGTCCTGGAGTTCGGCATGTTCACGGGAAGCAACTGGGATGTGGCCAGTGCCAGCAGCTTTGTCATGATAGACAAGGCCATAGCAAAGTTTGAGAAGGAGCATCCCGGGGTGAGGATACATTACTACAGCGGAATCAGCAAGGAGGATTACTCGGAGTGGTGCGCCAGAAAGCTTTTAGAGGGAAAGATGCCGGACGTGTTTATGGTGCCGGACACGGATTTCAACCTGTATTCATCCCTGGGAGTCATGAAAAACCTGGACGAGCTCATTGAACACGATGCCGGGTTTGACCGGAATGATTTTTTCACCACTGCCCTGGATGCGGGAAAGTACGACGGACACCAGTGCGCCCTTCCTTATGAAACGGTTCCCGTCCTTTTATTTGTCAATAAGTCCCTTCTGGCGAAAGAGCAGATTGAGGTGCCGGGGGAGGACTGGACCTGGGACGATATGTATGAAATCTGCCGTAAGATAACAAAGGATGTAAACGGAGACGGACTGCTGGACCAGTTCGGAACCTATAATTACAGCTGGAGAAATGCGGTTTACACCAGCGGGGGAAGGTTTTATGACGGGGATCAGCAGCAGCTTCCCTTTACAGACTCCCATGTCCTGGATGCCATTAAATACATGAAGCGCCTCAATGACCTGAACCAGGGACAGAGCGTAACCCAGGAGGATTTCAACAAGGGGAACGTGGCGTTCATGCCCCTGACCTTTGCGGAGTACAGGACCTATAAAACATATCCTTACCGGATTAAGAAATATACCAGGTTCCAGTGGGACTGCATCACATTTCCCGCGGGCAAGGAGGGGGAAAACCGTTCCAGAGTGGATTCCCTTCTCATGGGAATCAACAGCAATACAAAGCATGAAAAGCTGGCGTGGGAGTTTCTGAAACAGCTGACGGGAAATGAAGAGATGCAGATGGACATATTCCGGTATTCCCAGGGAGTGTCGGTGCTTAAAAGCGTTACCGGATCCGCCCAGGCAGCTGCCATTATACAGGAGGACATGGACGAGGGCGAGCAGGTTATCAACAGCAGCCTGCTTTATAATGTAATTGAAAATGGGGTTATAGAGCCTAAATACCAGCAGTATGAGCAGGTCATGAGCCTGGCGGACGGTGAAATATCAAAGATACTCATGGAAAACAGGAACGTGGACAGCAGCATGAAGATATTCCAAAGAAGCATTACCAAGTATTTACAGCAGCAGAGGTGAGCTTTATGCATGTTTTATAAGAGCAATACAAGCGCATGGAAAGAAAGTCCGGGCCGTAATCATCGTTACACTGGTTTGTGCAATGATTACGGCCCGGACTTGTTTCATTTATTTGTTCTTAGTATGGTATGCGGTGGGAAGGTTCCAGTCGTACCTGGTCGCCAGAAGGCGGATGAGCACCACCAGGATTGCGCTCAATATCATGGAGGCGTCCCTGGAGAGCCAGCCGTTAAGGCATACATAGCACACGGCTCCGGCAATGGAGGCAGAGGCATACACATGCTTGCGCAGGATATACGGAGACTGGCCTGCCAGTATATCTCTCAGGATACCGCCGCCCACGCCTGTGAGGACGCCCAGAAAGATGGAAAGGAAATGATATTCCCCATAACCGGCTGTCCCTGCGGTATTGATGCCGGTGACTGTGAATGCGCCCAGTCCGACGGCATCAAACAGGTTCATCATCTTCTCATAGGCCGAGATATACCGGCTTTCCAGTATCTGCTGGTTCAGCCACACCAGGATGAAGAGCACCATGGCCGTGAGAAAGGCGGTGTACACGTAAACAGGGTTCATGAACAGGCTGGGCGGGACGATACCCAGTAGGATGTCCCTGAGCATACCGCCGCCGACAGCAGTGGTGACGCCAAGAACCACCACTCCCAGCAAATCCAGACGCTGTTTGATGGCTACCAGGGCACCGGAGGACGCAAAGGCCACGGTACCGATTATTTCGATGATAAAAAAGATTGAGATATTCGATTCCATAATACGCTCCCGGCCAATGGCTACAGCAGATAAATCTTGTTCTCCCCGCAGATATCGCGCATTTTTTGGGGCCAGATACTGGCCTGTACTTCACCGATATGGGCGCGGTCTAAAAGCAGCATGCACAGACGTGACTGTCCGATACCGCCGCCAATGGTGTAGGGAAGCTGGCCGTTTAAAAGCATTTTATGATAGGGAAGGCTGCGGCGGTCCTCACATCCCGCCTTCTTAAGCTGGTATTCCAGGGCAGCCTCATCCACGCGGATGCCCATGCTGGAGATTTCCAGGGCGCACTGCAAATGCTCAAACCAGAAAAGAATATCGCCGTTCAGCTTCCAGTCGTCATAGTCAGGCGCACGTCCGTCATGGGGCTTGCCGCCGGCCAGTTTGTCGCCAATCTGCATCAGGAACACACAGCCGTGCTCCCTGGTAATCAGGTTTTCCCGTTCCTTAGGAGTGTTATCAGGATACAGGTCCTCAAGCTCCTGGCTGGTGATAAAGTAAATATCTTTGGGAAGATGTTTGACAGCCTCCGGGTATTTATACCACACCTCATGCTGCATGTGCTTGATAATTTTGAAGATCTCCCGCACCGTATCCTTCAGGGTGTCCAGGGTGCGCTGCTCCTTTGTAATGACACGTTCCCAGTCCCACTGGTCCACATAACAGGAGTGAAGGTTATCCAGCTCCTCGTCCCTGCGGATGGCGTTCATGTTGGTGTAAAGTCCCTCGCCTGGCTTAAAGCCGTATTTCTTTAAGGCCATACGTTTCCATTTTGCCAGAGAATGCACCACCTCCAGGGTTTCGCCGGGTAGCCCCAGCATATCAAAGGAGACAGGACGCTCGGTGCCGTTTAAGTTATCATTAAGTCCGCTGCTCTTTTCCACGAATAAGGGAGCGGAGATACGTTCAAGATGCATCTCCCTGCCCATTTCCTTCTGGAAGGTATCGCGTATGTATTTGATTGCGTCCTGGGTCTCCCGTATGGAGAGGCGGGGATCGTAATCCTTAGGTATGATTAGTTCCATTTTAAAAACCTCCAAACTAGTTGAATTCATTACATATGTTTCTTATGGTATCATCATTGGGAAAAACGTGCAAGTGCTTCCACCAATTTTTTATGCCGGAAATGGCCTGAAAATGAGAAAATCCCCTGGAAAGATGCTGAAATACGGAGTTACACACAGATAAAAACATGGTAAAATAGAGTTAAAAATGAAATCGGGAGGTAATGAGATGAAACGTACAGTAAAGGTATGGCTGGCAGCGGTCATGAGCGGAGTACTTCTGGCGGGAGGCGCGGCAATGACGGGACAGGCCCCGTGGGGAATGGAGGCCCAGGCCCATTCAGGCAGAACCGATGCCAGCGGAGGACACCGGGATAACAAGAACGCCAGCGGGCTGGGAAGCTATCATTACCACTGCGGAGGTCATCCGGCACACCTGCATCCCAATGGAGTGTGTCCCTATGCAGGAGGCGGGGAAAGTACCCAGACCCAGACCCGGGCCCAGACAAAAACCCAGACACAAGCCCAGACTCAGGCACCGGCCCAGACCCAGGCACAAGCCCAGGCGCAGACTCAGACCCAGACTCAGGACCAGGCTGCGGCCCGGACAGCTTCCGGGGCGGGAGAAGCTTCCGGTACTTCGGGCTGGCATCAGAATGGGGCATACTGGAACTATATCTGCGAGGACGGAACCCGTGTGATTGGATGCTGGAAGCAGATTGACGGCGTATGGTACTCGTTTGACGGTGACGGAAACATGAGGACCGGATGGTACGGGGAAAATGGTTCTCTCTATTACCTGAGAACAGACGGGAAGATGGCCGTGGGAACCTGCGTGGTTGATGGAAAGGAATACCGGTTTGACCAGGACGGGAAAATGATATCGCCGGATAACAGGTAGGGTATGGATGAATGGATGGTAGTATGGCAGGAGTATAAAGGGTAACATAACAGGAGCATAACAGAAAAGGCGGGCCCCATTGTAATAGTCAACACGGGCCCGCAGTCATTTGTCATTTTTTGTTTTTATTCAAACAGATCCATAAGCTTCTTCTTCATTTCACGCCGTCTTTTATCTGTTTCTTCGGAATCCAGGAAAAACCTGCCTTCCTCTTCTCTCAGCACGTCGCCTTCCTTAACTTCCTTTGGAAGATGGCTGACGGGAACAGAGATGCGTTTCCTTAATTCGGTTTCACATATGGCCAGACCCTCTTCCAGCCGGTCGATGATATATTTCATATAAAAATCCTTTCTGTGGGTTTGGTTTAAGGCTTGCACTGCTTACAGGGTTCATACCCCTCCTGTACCAGTTCATCCCGGGATGCTGTCACGTCTTTGCGGTTCTCAGGTTTCATCTGGGTGGCAGAGGCGCAGTTGGGGCGGTGGAATTTGCCTGTGTTGGTATTTATGACATAGCTGGAGCGTGTGGAGGGATCGCCGGCCTCATTTTCAGCTGCGGCCCCGTTGTCAGTGTCTGGGATAGCGGCGGTCTGATTGACGCCGCTGCCGGCGCTGCTGCCGGGAACCGCGGCAGTGCCGGTACTCCATGTAATTGTCTTGCCGTCACTGAATGCGGTAATGGTTCCCTCCTCGTCTGTGCGCAGTACCTGGCAGCCCGCCTTCTTAAGCTTTTCCATGGTTTCCTTATGTGGATGGCCGTAGGAGTTGCCCTTTCCGCACTGGATTACCACCCAGGAGGGGGACACCTTTTTCAGAAATGCGTCACTGGTGGAGGTACTGCTGCCGTGATGACCTGCCTTCAGAACATCTGCTTTTAGCACTGCGCCGTTTTTGATAATATCTTCTTCAGCCTGATTCTCTGCGTCACCGCACATGACAAAGCTGTTATCGCCGTAAGTAAGGCGTACGCCCACGGACCAGTTGTTCAGGTCGCTGCCATAGTCTTTTACAGGGGAGAGTATGGTGAAGGAGGCGTCTCCCAAATCATAGGAATCCCCGGGGGTGGGTTTTGTGATTTTAAGTCCCCTGGAGGCAATGGAGTCAAGTACGTCCTCAAAGGTTTTTGTGGTGTGCTCCACAGGTGGCAGAATGACCTTGTCAACGGGAAAGGTATCAATTACCTTGTCCAGGCCCCCGATATGGTCGGAGTGGGGATGGGTGCCAATTACATAATCCAGTTTTGTTACGCCCTGTGCTTTTAGATAAGAGATTACAGTGCCGGCCTGGTCATTTTCACCTGCATCAATAAGCATGTAGTGTCCGTCTGATTCGGCCAGTATACTGTCGCCCTGGCCCACGTCAATAAAATGCACAGCCAGCCCATAACCGGATGGCGCGGTTATGGATGAACCCTTATCCGGTGAAAAAGAGGGGGAGGAATCCGCGCATCCTCCCAGCAAAAGCGATATTGCACATAAAATGGATATTATCAATATTCGGATATTCTTTAATTTTGTCATAAACTAGTCAGCCTTCCTGTCTTAATAATTACATATATACATGTGACGATAATCCCTTTGGATAACAGCATCGCCTACAGATGCCGTCATTACCGGGAATCCTGCGCCTGGACCGCGCTGCAGAATGCGGTATCCCACTGGGGGTAGGAACGTTTTAAGGATACAGGTCTGCCGCCTGTATCCAGGAAACAATGCCTGCTCTCGCCGGTGGTTTTGAGTTCACCGGTGGCTGCATCGCGCATCTCATAACCAAGGGTCATGCGGATGGCATTATATTCTTTTACCCATACATGTATCCTTACATGGTCATCAAAACGTACCATGGACCTGTACTGGCAATGCACCTCCAGAACCGGGCTCATGATGCCGGATGCTTCCATGGCCTTATACCCGCAGCCTATCTGTTCCATTAAGTTTACCCTTGCCTCCTCCATCCAGCGGATGTAGTTGGAATGGTGCACACAGCCCATCTGATCGGTCTCGTAATACTGTGCGTGATGTTCGTAGTCTTTAAACATAGTTACCTCCTGGTTTTATTCGGAATCCATTTGACCCTGATACCATAATTCAAATCCTTCATCTGTCATATCCCTGGTATCTGTCTGGTAGTAGCCTTTCAGCTGTTCTTTGAATTGTTCCAGGTCCTCGCGGCAGTTGTGCGTGGGGAATCCGGATGTTTCCAGCAGACGGCATGCCGTGACAGAATGCACGATAGCCTTGTCCAGACTGTCCTCTGATTCAGCATATACGGAAGCCAGGGTATTCTGGACATTGGATTCAGCATAGGCATTGTCGCCATCCTGGTTAATAGACTCCAGCGCCTTGTGGAGGGCGGACAGTGCAGGAGAATACTCTCCGCGCTCATGGTACATCTGTCCCATATTGTAGAAAGCCACCCCTTTTGTGTAGGAGTCGGCTGTTTCCGACCCGGAAGCCTTGCCATAAAAATGTTCTGCGGCATCATAATCCTTTAAAGCATTATAAATCCTTGCTATACGGATGTAGGACCAGGTCTGGTCGCTTCCATTGGATTCCTGGATCTTCAGGGCCTGCTGATAATTCTCCAGGGCCTTTTCATAGTCCTCGGTTTTCTTGTACGCGTCTCCTAAATCGGATAGAAAAATGGCTGTATACTCAGAGTCCTTTCCGCAGGCCTTTTTTATAGCCTTCAGACCTTTTTCATAATAGTTCAGGGCCTCGTCCATATGGCCGGCGTCCTTACAGACGTCGGCCATGGTGTTATAATCCCATGCCAGTTCTTCTGTATTGGAAGTCCTCTTGTCCACATCCGCGCACTCCTTCAGATAAAGAAGGGCCTGGTCATAGTTTTCCAGTTTATAGTATGCCATACCCAGGTTAAAATAGAGCGGACCGTTGGCCGGTTCATACCGCTTGCCGTTTGAAAAAACTTCGTCCACCTTTTCCTGGTAATAATCAGCAGCCTCCTGATATCTTCCTTCCTCGTAATACTGGCTTCCCAGATTAACCTCCGGCTCCGGACCCATATAAAAGGTGAGGGTTGAATGTCTGGAGTTACAGGACCTGGACATGAAGATGAAACACAGGAGAAGAATCACTCCCAGTACGCATTTGGCAGCGGCAGACCCCTCTTTATAGTGTGACATATCAATCTCCATTCCATCCGGAAGCTTGTTGGAGGTATCCGGCGGATCAGGGGAGATATTTGGAAGCTCATGGGAACCATCCGGAAGCTCATGGGAACCATCCGGAAGCTCATGGGAACTGTCTGAAAGCTCACGGGAACCGTCCGGCGCTCCCTGGGTTTCGTCCAATCCTTCGTTTTGGTTTTGGCATACATCAGGCCCTTTATCAGTCTCATTCATTATTGTTTTCCTTTCCGGCAATATGGCGGCACATGGAAGTCATGGAAGTATTATACCATGAAATTTTCCAAAAGACGAGTAGGCGGAAACAGATGTTTGCATGGGCCTCTCTTTAAGAGCCTCTCTTCATGGGCCTCTCGTTATCTGTCCTCTGCGGCTGCCCTTTTGTCCGGCTTACCGAAGCTGCCGGGCTTTGGATGATTCCGTTGATTTACTGGCTGCAGGGAGAGCTTACCTGACCCGGGACAGCGAACCTAAACCCGGAGAGGATTTTATAAGCTTATGTATATTTTGAAATTTGCTTACATATACTGGTAATAAATGGACCTGTCCTCCGAACAGATACCCGGAAGCAGATTCAGACCAGATATTATCAAAAAGAAAAGGAGCGCACGTTTATGGCACGGGGAGTAAGAAAGTCACCGGTTGAAAAAATGCAGGGAGAGCTGGCGGATGTACAAGCATCCATAGCACAGTATGAAAGCTGTCTGGAAACCATGAGAGAAAAGGAAAAGGCACTGATGGAACATATACAGCTGGAGGAATTTAAGGTGGTCAACGAGATGTTAAAGGAACGGGACATGACCATAGATGATTTAAAAGAAATGCTGGCAGGAGGGGACGTGACGCTCAGCGCATGATACATGAAAACCGGTATAAGCGGTAATTTGGGAAACATTCGGATTGGGCAGCCGGCAGGCGGAATGGGTTTTCAAGGGGTACCCTTTGGCACACGGCTTTGGGCGAAGCAAGCGTATTATACGCTCTGCCGGCGTTGCCGTGAAAATACCGATACAGCAGGCCAAGGGCTGGTTTCAGCATCAGACAGGGTGTATAGAAAGCCCATGTCCTGCTGAATGGGCAGACAAAACGGGCAAGCCCATACTGTACTTGCCCGTTTTGATTACATATCAGAAAAAAGTTGGAATTTATTCCGGGTTCATTTCTTTGGCACATACCATATAATAGTGCCGTCCGTTGGCGCTGGTTTCGTACTCCGCCAGTTTTTCCAGCGAGGAAGCCTTTAAGTGCAATACTTCCTCTTTTGCTGAATTCCCATTGGATAAAAGTAAATCGCATAGTTCCAGACACCATTGGTATTCTTTGTGGGAAAGGGCTGTTTTGGCCGCGTCCAAAACAGTCTGCACGCCGCCGATTAACGCAATCATCTTTTGTGAATGTTCTTCAGGGGACAGGGGGTGCAAATGCGTGGGGTTCCCGTCGAACCATCCCAGGTAAGCCGAGTAAATGGACCGTACCGTCCATTCCACACAGCCATAATGCTCTGCCAGATAGGGAAGACCTGCATATTCGGGGGGTAATTGTATATCAGCCGCCAACTGATCCGCAGTCTTTCCCGCGTTCATTCCCTCCAACGTTTGCGTCAGAATATATTCAAATGCATTTCTGAAATTTCCCAAGGTGCTGCTGATGGTTTCATGTCCCAGAATCGCCGCCGTGTGTCCCGGCAGCAGGTACTCAGCCGGATAGGACATCAGTACGTCAATACTGTGAATCCATGCCGCAAGATCACGGTACTGCCCTCCGCGGATCGCATAGAGGTTGGGAAAACAGCCGTAAAAATTATCCCCGCAGCACAACACCTTTTTCTGCGGCAGCCAAATCATTATTTCTTCTTCCGATTCTCCGGGGAGACGAACCATTTCCAACTGTACGCCGTCGATTTCACGGCTTACCTTGTCTTGTTCATAAAGAGTGGTGGGCAAAACAAAGGCACGGTGTTCACCGTGGGTAATCCCTTCACGGGGACCGATGCCCTGTGAAATTGCTTCTTGGTCGGTAAGGGGATAGCCAAATTGCCGTGCCCCCCGCAGATTTTGAATATCCTGTAAAAGCCCGGTTTTTTCTAAGGCTGGGGCCGCCGGCGCAAAGGCGATGATCTCCGGCCTGCTATCCATAAAAGCTCCTGCGCCGCCCCGGTGGTCAGGATGGCCGTGGGTGTAGATGATTGTACCGACTTCTTTTTTTGTATTTTGCCGGATCAGGTCCAGCAGCTGTTCCCCTCGCTCCCGTGTATCCAATGTGTCAATCAAAATAACGCTGGAACCCGCTTCAATAAAAATGGCGTTGCTGTGTCCCAATCCCAAAACAAACCATACGCCCTTTGTCACTTCAGTTATGGTTTGTTTATAGTTCTTATTCGTAAAGTCCTGTAATTGTTGATGCCCATTTTGTATCAGCATAAGCCCTTATACCTCCTAATCTAATTGCCCAAGAATGCCTAAAACAATCTCCGCGGATATTTCAGAGGCCGCTTCGCAGTTCTGGTCAAAGGTTTCGATGCCCTGATGCGTAACGGTATCCGTAATGGTCCGCACTGCCAGAAATGGAATGCGGTTTACATAGCAGACATGGGCAACGCCGGCCGTTTCCATGTCTGTGGAGAGGGGGTCAAATTTCTGATTGATTTCCTCTCTTTTTTCATCTTCAATAAATTGCTCCCCGGTAACCATGGTTCCAAACAGAACAGGATGTTTTGACCTCCGGCTATAGGCTCTGGCTATGGCGCACAACTCCTGATCTGCTAAAAAATAATTTGATTTCAGCCATGGGTGAAAGTCCGTCAGAATATCATCGGCCACATCATGGTAAATCACCCGTTCCGAGATCACAGTATCAAAAAGCTGCACCCCTTCCTTCATCCCGCCTGCGGTTCCTGCGTTGATGATTAAGTCCACATGGAACATATCGATCAAAAGCTGGGCCGCAATGGCGGCGTTTACTTTGCAGACGCCGCTGTATACGGCGGACACATTCACATGATTTATGGTTCCCGTATGGAATTTAAGCATTGCCTTTTCTGTAATTTGCTGCCCTTTCATATGTTCTAAAAAAGGGGCCAGTTCCGTATCGCCGGCGCAAAGAATCCCAATCTTTTTCATCGCTTAACCTCCCTGCCGCGTTCAATCAGCCGTTCCCGGCGTATCTGCCAAAGGCATTCTTGTTTGCCGCTTTGTTTTATCCATTCTATCACAAATCCGGGAATGTGGAAACAGTGTGTTTACCAGCAGTATATCCAACCCGCCGGATATACGGAACGTGGGGTCAAAACAGCGTACAATTTTATGTTTGTTTGAGTCCTTCTGTTGTAGATGGCAGCAGTTTTATGGTAGAATAATAAAAAACAGCAGGCTTGAAGGAGGTACATAAGATGGTGGAAGTTACTTTGGGGAAAACAGGTATAACGGTGAACAAAAATGGGTTCGGGGCCCTTCCCGTCCAGAGAATACCGAAGGAAGATGCCGTATACCTGATAAAAAAGGCGTATGAAGGCGGAATCACGTTCTTTGACACAGCCAGGAATTATACGGACAGTGAGGAAAAGCTGGGAGCCGCCCTTGAGGGAATACGTGACAAGGTGTTTGTCGCAACCAAGACAGCCGCAAAAACTGGGGATAAATTCAGAGAGGATTTGGAAATCTCCCTGAAAAACCTGAGGACAGACCATGTGGATCTCTATCAATTCCATAATCCTTCCTTCTGTCCAAAGCCGGGAGATGGCACTGGACTGTATGAAGCCATGCTGGAGGCTAAGGAGCAGGGCAGGGTACGCCACATAGGAATCACCAACCACAGGCTGTCAGTGGCCATGGAGGCAATTGATTCAGGCCTTTATGAGACACTGCAGTTTCCATTCTGTTATCTGGCCACGGATAAGGATCTGGAGCTGGTTAAACGGTGCAGGGAGGCGGGCATGGGATTCATTGCCATGAAGGCATTATCCGGCGGTCTTATCAATAATTCGCGGGCAGCCTACGCGTATTTGGCCCAGTTTGACAATGTGCTTCCAATCTGGGGCGTTCAGAGAGAGCGGGAGCTGGATGAATTCCTGTCTTACGTGGGAAATCCTCCTGAAATGACAGACGAGATAAGGGCAGTGATTGATAAGGACAGGGAAGAGCTTCTGGGAGAATTTTGCAGAGGCTGCGGATACTGTATGCCATGTCCCGTGGGCATTGAAATCAACAACTGTGCCAGGATGTCCCTTATGATACGCAGAGCTCCTTCCGCAGCCTGGCTGACACCGGACGCACAGGAGAAAATGAAGAAGATTGAACAGTGTCTCCACTGCAACCAGTGCAAGGGAAAATGTCCCTATAACCTGGACACGCCCGCGCTGCTGGAGAAGAACCTGAAGGATTATCAGGAGATTCTGGACGGGAAGGAATATTAGAGGAAGCAGAAAAAGAAAATAAACAGCAGTAAAGTAAAAGGAAACAGCGCCCCGCTGCCGTTGCAGGCAGCGGAAGCGCTGTTTTTATAAAACCATTACGGTTGGTGGCAGAAACTAATTGCGGTAGCGGTTAAGGCAGGCGAAAATCTCCTGGATTCTGGGCATGGAAAAGCCGCAGGCCGCATAGGAGCTGTCTCCCACGGCTGCCAGTCCGCCTTTTTGTATCTCCTTAAGCAGCATGGAAACCGTATCCTTTAGCGTGTACCGTTCCAGCAGCTGGTGTTCCACACAGTAGCGCAGCATCTGTGCCAGGGAGTTGGTCTGTTCTGAGTCAATGAGCTGCTCCACGAACCGGAGGTCCACAGGGGACTTGCCGATTTGAAGGGAATCCTTTCCGTATACCTTGACCTTGATACGCTCATCGCGGCCGCCGTCGCGGGGGCCTCTGCCCCTGTAATTCCCCCTGTTTGATGAGGCATAATTTCCCGGAGCAGTCTGGGAACCGCCCTTATTGCTTAACAGTCTGCGCCCGCCGGACGGAAGAAGAAAGCCGGGGGCGGAGGTGATGGGCTCAACGCCGTAGCCGGAACAGAAGGCCTTGGTCTTATCCGTGATGTCCAGTGGTTCATAGCAGTCCATCTGGAGGATGGTATCTGCAATATAGAAATATGCGCCTGAACTTCCCGCCACCATGACAGTTGAAATGCCTGATTTTTCATACAAATCCCTGGCTCTCTCAATGAATGGGGTAATGGGCTCCTGGTCCCTGCTGATGATTTTCTGCATCAGATCATCCCTGACCATGAAGTTGGTGGCGGAGGTGTCCTCGTCAATCAGAAAGACACGGCTTCCGGCCTCAATCCCTTCGATGACAGCAGCTGCCTGGGAGGTGCTGCCGCTGGCATCCTCAGTGGAAAAGCAGCGGGTGTCTTTTTTGTTGGGCAGATCGTTGATAAACAGGGAGATGTCCACATTCTGGACGCTTCGGCCGTCCTCTGCCCGCAGCTTCATGGCAGTGGAATCAGTGATGACATATTCCCGTCCATCCCCGGCCACATGGTTGTAGACGCCGGACTCCAGTGCCTTTAACAGAGTGGATTTGCCGTGATATCCGCCTCCCACAATCAGGGTAATGCCTCTGCGTAGACCCATGCCGGTAATTCTGCCGCCATGGGGAAGGTTTAATTCCATCCTGAGGGAATGCGGAGACTGGAAGGGGACGCTGCCCTTCATGGGACGGCTGGAAATGCCGCTTTCCCTGGGAAGGATGGCGCCGTCTGCCACAAAGGAGACAAGTCCCAGGCGTTCCAGCTCACAACGGATGAAATACTGGTCTTCCGCCAGGTCTGACACGGCCTTTACCTCCTGGGCCGGCCTGTTTTTATAGTAAAATACAGTTTTGACGCACCTGGGCAGGAAGTCAAACAGGATCTTAATCAGTTCTCCGGAATTAATGGTCCTGCCGTTGGCCGGGAAACCTGCCTCAAAGCGGGCCGTTATGCCCTTAATACTGCATTCGCAGGCTGTCCGGCTGAGAATCTCAGGCCCTGGATGGCTGGTGGCTATCAGGCCGCTTTTGCCGGAACCCTTTGCCTTAAAATTATATTTGGCGATCTCCTGGCAGAACTGCCTGACCAGATAATCCTCCAGGGCAGTCTGCTTGTGGGGGGCGTCAAAATATCCGCTGGGGTAGGCGGCCCTCTGGAGCGGAATAAATACACTTAATTTGGAAGGGGACGCAAAGGGATCTCCCTGTACATGGTCGATGGAAAGTACATAATCCGTAAAGTCATATGAACCCCGCGTATCTTTATAGGCCGGATACCCTTTCCGGTCAATGGATTCCAGTAATCGTCTCAGGTCTTGTGCTGATTTCATGATGATGCTTCACCTCTTCACCTGCGCCGCCAGGCCGGAATCCCATTCCGGTCTGCCTTTTGACAGGCTCCTTTTTCTGTATTTGCTTTCTATATTTTATAGCAGGTCCGGCAAAAATGCAACCGGGAAGAGCTGTCTGCCCATCCTTCTGCCCGTCCCCCGCGGGATTGGGCAGCGTTGAAGCCTGTCCTATTTTATGATATGATAGCATAAGACGGCGCCGGGGACAGGAGCGGAATATCAGAGGTACACGGGTCCCCGGACAGCCTTATGAATGACAGGAGTGAAGATTGGATATGGACCAGCAGAAGAAGGATTTGTTAGAGGCGCTTTCCGGCGCGGAAAAGGTACTTATAGGCATCGGAGGGGAGTGGAGATTAAGGGATGACGGAAGAGATGTGCGCCGGCGCAGTCTGGGGGATCCGGTACAGAAGGAGCTGCGGGAAGCTTACGCGGTCCTGTGGAGCCTGGTCAGGGACAAGGACTATTATGTGGTCACCACTGTGACAGACGGAGCTGTCTATGATACGGATTTTGACAGCAGGCGTGTGGTGGCTCCCTGCGGAAATATCCATTGGAGGCAGTGTTCCAAAGCCTGTACCAAGGATATATGGGAAGAGGGGGAGGTGCCGGATGATATCTGCCCTCATTGCAGGGCTCCCCTGACAGGCAATACGGTTGAGGCAGAGACTTACATAGAGGAAGGCTACCTGCCAAGGTGGGAGGCATATAAGAAATGGCAGACAGGAACCCTGAACCGCAGGCTGGTTATCCTGGAACTGGGAGAGGGATTTAAGACGCCTACTGTTATGCGGTGGCCATTTGAGAAGATAGGTTTTTTCAACCAGAAATCAGTATTTTACAGGATACATGAAACCTTTTTCCAGATACCCAAGGAAACGGGAGAGCGGGCCGTGGGAATCCGGGCAGATTCAGTTGCCTTTATCCGCGGTCTGGCAGATATTTAAGTGATTATAAAAACAAGTTGCCTTTATCACGTTACAATGCTAAAATATTAAATCATAGGAACGAGGTTGAATGTATGATTGCCATTATTGATTATGACGCAGGAAACCTGCGCAGTGTGGAAAAAGCCCTGCTTTCACTGGGGGAAACACCTGTCATAACCAGGGACAGGAAAACGATACTCAAAGCGGACAAGGTCATTCTGCCGGGGGTGGGATCCTTTGGCGATGCCATGGGAAAGCTGGAGCAGTATGGTCTGGTGGATGTGATTCATGAGACAGTGGACCAGGGAACTCCGTTTCTGGGCATCTGTCTGGGACTGCAGCTTTTATTTGCGGGCAGTGAGGAGTGCCAGGGGGCTGCCGGCCTGGGCATCCTTCCGGGAAGGATACTTAAGATACCGGAGCATCCCGGCCTTAAGATTCCGCATATGGGTTGGAATTCACTGAAGATAAGGCCGGAAGCAAAGCTGTTTCGCGGGATTGAGGACGGATCCTATGTTTACTTTGTCCATTCCTATTATTTGAAAGCAGAGGATGAGTCCATTGTGGCAGCTTCCACGGAGTACAGCACCGTAATCCACGCTTCCGTTGAACGGGAAAATGTGTTTGCATGCCAGTTCCACCCGGAGAAAAGCGGAGAGGTGGGCCTTGCCATTCTTAAGAATTTCATCGGACTGTAAAAGTCCTGCGCTGTCTGAACGGGGATACCGGAGGCAGCGCCATACCAATTAAAACAGGAGATAGGAGAGGCGATATGTTTACCAAAAGAATCATACCATGCCTGGACGTGAACAATGGACGGGTGGTAAAAGGCGTAAATTTTGTGAACCTGCGGGACGCAGGGGACCCGGTGGAGATAGCCGCGGCTTATGACAGGGCGGGGGCAGACGAACTGGTATTTCTGGATATCACTGCATCCTCGGATAACCGCCGTACTGTGGTGGACATGGTGCGCAAGGTGGCGGAGACTGTTTTTATTCCGTTTACTGTGGGCGGCGGCATACGTACAGTGGAAGACTTCCGCATGCTTCTCAGGGAAGGCGCGGATAAGATATCCATTAATTCTTCAGCCATTGACAATCCCCGTCTTATCAGTGACGCGGCGGACAAGTTCGGCCGCCAATGTGTGGTGGTAGCCATAGACGCCAGGCGCAGGGCTGATGGAAAGGGCTGGAACATCTACAAGCACGGCGGACGTGTGGATGTGGGGACAGATGCCCTGGAGTGGGCCATGGAGGCAGACCGACTGGGAGCGGGAGAGATACTGCTCACCAGCATGGACTGCGACGGAACCAGGAACGGATATGACAATGAACTGACTTCTCTCATAGCATCCCATGTATCTGTACCTGTCATTGCCTCGGGAGGCGCGGGAAATAAGGAACATTTCTATGATGCGCTGACAAAGGGCGGAGCGGACGCTGCCCTGGCCGCCTCTCTGTTTCATTATAAGGAACTGGAGATACGGGATCTTAAGAAGTACCTGTGGGAGAGAGGGATTGCCGTAAGGATGTAGGGCGGGCGCAATCCCGGCTCTCTTAATTATTTTGTCGATATCCGTTGTTTCCTGCCGTTTCCTATGCTAAAATATGAAAATGTGAATTTATATTGTTGAAAAGGAGAAGCAGGATATGGCCGCTATTACCAATGACTGGCTGGGGCCCTTAAGCAGCGAGTTTAAGAAGCCCTATTATAAAGAACTGTATAAGACAGTAAAGCATGAATATGAGACTAAAAGGGTGTTTCCTGAACCGGATGATATCTTTAACGCATTTGCATTTACACCGCTGGCAGACGTAAAGGTGGTGATTCTGGGGCAGGACCCTTACCACAATTATGGTCAGGCCCATGGCCTGTGTTTTTCAGTAAAGCCGGATGTGGATATTCCTCCCTCACTGGTGAACATTTACCAGGAGCTTCACGATGATTTGGGGTGTTATATACCGAATAACGGTTATCTGAAAAAGTGGGCTGACCAGGGGGTCATGCTGTTAAACACAGTGCTCACAGTGAGAGCCCACCAGGCCAATTCCCACCGGGACATCGGATGGGAGAAGTTTACAGATGCAGCCATAGGCATTCTTAACCAGCAGGACAGACCCATGGTGTTTATTTTATGGGGACGTCCGGCCCAGGCCAAGAAGGCAATGCTGAACAATCCCAGGCATTTAATCCTGGAGGCGCCTCACCCAAGTCCCTTGTCCGCATCCAGGGGATTTTTCGGCAGCAGGCCCTTCAGCAAGACCAATGCATTTTTGACAGAGCACGGCCTTACTCCTGTTGACTGGCAGATTGAGAATATATAAAACAGGTATAGGGATAGATAAGAATACATAAAATGTACAGCAGGCAGGGGCCCTTGGGGCAGGATGAATGCAGGGGCCGGATGCCGGAAGGCGTCAGGGAATGGAGCCTGTCTGCGGTAAGGAGAATTTATGAGTTTAGTTGAAGTGTTAAAAATCATTGTATTGGGAATTGTGGAAGGGTTCACGGAGTGGCTTCCTATCAGCAGCACCGGCCATATGATTCTGGTGGATGAAATCATACGCCTGAACCAGCCGGACGCGTTTAAGGACGTGTTTCTGGTGGTGATTCAGTTAGGGGCCATCCTGGCTGTGGTTGTCATGTTTTTTCACAAGCTGAATCCCTTTAGCCCCAGCAAGTCCAGCCGGCAGAAGGATGCCACATGGGCCCTTTGGATTAAAATTATCATTGCCTGTGTTCCGGCAGCCATTCTGGGACTTTTGCTGGATGACTGGATGGAGGCCCATCTGTTTAACGCCTATGTGGTGGCAGCGGCCCTGATTGTATACGGCGTACTTTTTATTGTACTTGAGAACAGCAGCGTGTGCACCAATCCCAGGTTTAACAAGGTGGGACAGATCTCAGCCAAGACAGCATTCCTCATTGGCATGGTACAGCTTCTGGCTTTGATTCCGGGAACCTCCCGTTCCGGTTCCACCATACTGGGCGCCATGGTCCTGGGCTGTTCCAGGGCTGCCGCGGCAGAGTTTTCATTTTTCCTGGGAATCCCGGTTATGTTTGGAGCCAGTCTGCTGAAAATCGTGAAGTATTTCCTGGCAGGAAATGTATTTACGGGACCGCAGATTTTCTATACCATACTGGGAATGCTGATTGCCTTTGTGGTTTCTATTTATTCCATCCAGTTCCTTATGAGCTATGTCCGAAAGCATGATTTTAAGTTCTTTGGATATTACAGAATTATTCTGGGTGTGATTGTGCTGGCATACTTTGGGATTACGGCGCTGGCCAGCTAGGGATGAAAACCGGGAGCAAAGACCAGAAGCAAAGGCCAGAAGCAAAAACAGAAGCTTGATCATAAACAAAAGAATGTTTCACAGAATGGAAAAGGGCCTGCCATGCAAACGGATGATGCATGGCAGGTCCTTTTCCGGGCTCATATTTCGTTTGGGTTATAGTATGGTGCTAGTCCAGGTTATCCGCAATCTCGTACAGCAGCCGCTCCGTATCATCCCATCCCAGGCAGGGATCGGTGATGGACTTGCCGTAGCAGTGTTCCCCGATTTTCTGGCTGCCGGGTTCAATGTAGCTCTCAATCATAAGGCCCTTTACCAGATGTTTGATATCGCCGGAGTGGCGGCGGCTGTGGAGCACTTCCTTGGCTATACGAATTTGTTCATGGTACTGCTTGTTGGAGTTGGCGTGGTTGGTGTCCACGATGCAGGCGGGATTCTGTAACCCGCGCTTGTTATAAAGGTCAAATAAAAGCTTCAAATCTTCATAGTGGTAGTTGGGGTTGCACTGGCCCCTCTTGTTTACAGCTCCCCGCAGGATGGTGTGGGTCAGAGGATTTCCGGGGCACTGTACTTCAAAGCCGCGGAAGATAAAGTCGTGGGGAAGCTGGGCAGCCACCACGGAATTCAGCATGACTGTCAGGTCGCCGCTGGTAGGGTTCTTCATGCCTACGGGCACATCGCAGCCGCTGGCCACCAGTCGGTGAAACTGGTTCTCCACGGAACGGGCGCCTACCGCCACATAAGACATCATGTCTGAGAGATAGTTCATGTTTTCAGGATAAAGCATTTCATCTGCAGTGGAGAAACCTGTCTCCCGCAGCACCCTCATGTGCATATGGCGGATGGCCAGAATTCCTTCAAACATATCAGGCCGCTTTTCAGGATCGGGCTGATGTATCATTCCCATATATCCCTCGCCGGTGGTTCGGGGCTTGTTGGTGTAGACCCGGGGAATAATGATTAACTTGTCCTTTGTTTTTTCCTGGATTTTCACAAGGCGTCCGGCGTAATCACATACAGATTCCTCGTTGTCAGCCGAGCAGGGGCCGATGATGACAACAAACTTGCCGCTTTCACCGGTAAATACCCTTTTTATTTCCTCATCCCGTGCGTGTTTGATTTCTGCCAGCTCTGGGGCCAGCGGGAATTGCTCCCGGATTTCTGCCGGCGTAGGCAGCTTATTGATGAATGTGAATCCCATTTTTTCGTCCTCCCATTATGTAAACACCGGACTGCGGTGTAAGATACATTTCAATGCTTCATTATAGTATAGAAAACCGGATTCGTAAATAGTGAATCCCACGAAAATATTGACAATAAGGTGTTTTCCAAGTATAAATAGATACATGACTGTTGCAGGAGATTAACGTGTGAGATGAAGAATGATAAGAGACAGACAGCGGGAACCATAATGGCCCTGGTAGGCGGAACCTGCTGGGGATTTTCGGGCTGCTGCGGGCAGTATTTGTTTGAACAGAAGGGAATCGAGGCGCCGTGGCTGGTGGCTGTCAGGCTGTTTTTTGCAGGCATTATACTGGTGCTGACAGGATTTAAGCTTCACGGCAGGGAGAATCTGAGGGTGTTCCGGAAAAAAAGGGATACCATCCACTTGCTGGCATTTGCTATTTTCGGCATTACCTTCTGCCAGTTTACATACTTCATGGCAATCCAGGCATCCAACGCGGGAACGGCAACCGTACTCCAGTACCTGTCGCCTATTCTGATTCTGGCCGTGGTGTGCATGCGGGAGCTGCGGCTTCCCAAGGGGCTTGAGCTGGCAGCCATCGGGTTGTCTTTGTTTGGCACCTTTGTCATCGGAACCCACGGGGACATACATTCCTTTCACATTACGGGGGAGGCCCTGTTCTGGGGGCTTTTGGCAGCTGTGAGCTCCATGATTTATACTATTATACCAGGAGGTCTTATCCTGAAATATGACATATACCAGGTGCTGGGATTCGGCATGTTTTTTGGCGGGATTGCCATGGGAGCCGTGGTTCAGCCCTGGAATTATGGGGTGGTCTGGGATGCTGGTACACTGGGAGCGCTGGCAGGCGTGGTGGTGGTGGGCACTGCCATTGCATTTGGCCTGTACCTTCAGGGCGTCAGCATGATTGGACCCTTAAAGGGCAGCATCATGGGAAGCGTGGAACCGGTATCCGCGGTGGTCATATCCGTGTTCTGGCTGGGAACCCGGTTTACGCTGCCTGATTTTCTGGGATTTGCCCTGATACTGGGAGCTGTGTTCGTGCTTACCTTTGCACACCGCTGATTCCCTTTGCATACGGCTGCTGATTCCCTTTGCATATGGCTGATTAGCTCTTGACAAACCGGGAGAGTCTGTCTATAATGGTCATAATTTCATGAATTGGCTATGACGGGAACAAGTAGTAGCCTGCAGGAACAGACAGAAAGCAGCCGGATGATGAGAGGCGCATGGAAAGCAGGTCATGAATACATCCCTGAGCTTCGCACCCAACAGCGCTGCTTCATATAACAGCCTTAGTAGGCTGCGACGGGTCCTGCATCCGTTATCGTGCTAGAGTATACGGGCGTTTGGCCAGAGCCTGCGCCAGTACTCGAAGAGGCAGGCAGCGTGAGCTGTCTGTGAACATCAGGTGGTAACACGGGGCTTACGGGCTTCGTCCTTTTGAGAAAGGGCGGGGCTTTTTTTGGTTCAGAAAGGGAAATCCGTGTCCGCGGTACGCCCTGTGCCCCTGCTGCCCCTGTATAAAAAATGTAAGAATCAAGCCCTTGCATGAAAGCAGAAGTATGGTAAAATAAAGAAAGTAAGAAGAGGAGAGAATCACCATGCAGATTTACGAAGAACTGGTTGCCAGAGGCCTTATTGCCCAGGTAACCAACGAAGAAGAAATTAAGAAAATGGTCAACGAGGGAAAGGCCGTATTCTATATCGGTTTCGACCCGACAGCTGACAGCCTCCATGTAGGCCACTTTATGGCTCTTTGCCTGATGAAGCGTCTTCAGATGGCAGGCAACAAGCCGATTGCCCTGATTGGCGGAGGCACGGGCATGATTGGCGACCCGTCGGGACGATCTGATATGCGCACCATGATGACCCCTGAAATCATCCAGCATAACTGTGACTGCTTTAAAAAGCAGATGAGCCGTTTCATTGATTTCTCAGAGGGAAAGGCCATGATGGTGAACAATGCGGAGTGGCTCATGGGCCTTAACTATATTGAGTTCCTAAGGGAAGTGGGACCACATTTTTCCGTCAACAACATGCTGCGGGCTGAATGCTACAAGCAGAGGATGGAAAAGGGCTTAAGCTTCCTGGAATTCAATTACATGATTATGCAGAGCTATGACTTCTATGAGCTGTTCAAACGGTACGGCTGCAACATGCAGTTTGGCGGCGATGACCAGTGGAGCAACATGCTGGGCGGAACAGAACTGATTCGCCGCAAGCTGGGCAAGGATGCACATGCCATGACCATTACCCTGCTCCTTAACTCTGAGGGCAAGAAGATGGGTAAGACACAGTCCGGCGCAGTATGGCTGGATCCTGAGAAGACATCACCCTTTGATTTCTACCAGTACTGGAGGAATGTGGGGGATTCCGATGTGCTTAAGTGTCTGCGCATGCTTACCTTCCTTCCGCTGGAGCAGATTGACGAGATGGATCAGTGGGAAGGAAGCCAGTTAAACCAGGCAAAGGAGATACTGGCATTCGAGCTTACAAAGCTGGTGCACGGCGAGGAAGAAGCAGCCAAGGCGCAGGAAGGCGCCAGGGCCCTGTTTGCGGCAGGGGCGAGTACCGAGAACATGCCTACTTTTGAACTTTCAGAAGAGGACTTTACAGATGGAACCATTGATATCTTAAGCATTCTTAACAAGTCCGGCCTGGCAGCTTCCCGTTCTGAGGCCAGAAGGAACGTGGAACAGGGCGGTGTGTCCGTGGACGGAAATCCTGTAAAGGATATCAAGGCCGTATTCTCCAGGGAACAGTTTGCCGGAGATGGCGTGGTCGTCAAGCGCGGCAAGAAGAATTTCAAGAAGATTATATTGAAATAATGGCTGGCGGATGCGCCGGGAATTCACCCTGGATGTCATCATGAGTAGTCCAAAGGTTTGAGAGGAGGGTACCGGATGAGACGGTATATGTCTGTTAAGCGGTTAGGCGCGCTGGTTCTGGCGGCAGTGCTCAGTGTGTCGGCTGCATTTGTCTCAGAGGCAGCGGCCTCGTATAAGGCTGAGGTGCCTGTTACCCTGCATTTGGATGTTAACAGCAGAAGGACCACGATTTACGACGGATATTCGTCCTATCTGCTGGGGTACAGGGTATCGGAATACGATACGTTCACAGTTACAAAGGACAAAAGTGATGTGGACCTGAATGAAGTGACACTGAATTATTATCTTGTCACCTATAGAGGCGAGACCCAGAAGTATCTGGAGTGTACGGTGTACGGTTTAAAGGAAGGGACCCATTACCCTGTAATCCGGCCTGAGACCGTTGAAAAAGAACGGTCCGTTGAGGGGGATTACAATTATCTGGATCAATGTTATATGGTAGAGTTCTGTTATCAGGATAAAAAGGAGAGCCGGTATTTCATGCTGCTTCCTGAGGAGGACATGGGCAACTACCGGAATATCCTGCTGGGCAAGTGGAACAAGGATATGCGCGGCTGGAGGTATCTGTATCAGGATGAATACCTTACATCCTGGGCCCTGATAAACGACAGGTGGTATTTTTTCAACACAGACGGCTATATGCAGACCGGCTGGCTGGAATATAAGGGACAGTGGTATTATATGGACCCTGAAAACGGAGTGATGCAGACGAACCGCACCATTGACGGTTACCAGCTGGACAGCAGCGGCGTCAGAATCTGAGGCCGGGAAGGCAACGGTTTCTGAGCCTGGGAACAGGATTTGAGACAGGAAAAGGACAATATAAAAGACGGTGGGGCAGCGTATTCCGAGAGGACGCTGCCCCGCTGTCTTTACGGGGGATATGGCAGTATGGAACAGGGAGAGCGGCACGGTCCGCGGGATTCTTATGTACAGCTTACCCGAACAAAATCCCCAGGTGCTCCAGCAGTATCTTGAATCCCATGAGAATGAGGATGGCGCCGCCTGCCAGCTCGGCCTTGGATTTATAGCGGCATCCAAATGCGTTGCCCGCCTTTACGCCGGCCACGGACAGAAAGAAGGTGACGCTTCCGATAAAGGATACGGCGGGGAGGATGTCAACATTCAGAAAGGCAAAGGTCACGCCTACAGCCAGTGCATCAATGCTGGTGGCAATGGCCAGAAGCACCATGTTTTTAACATCCAGATCCGGGTTCGGACATTCCTCTTCTTTGCTGAAGGATTCTTTTATCATGTTTGCTCCGATAACAGCCAGCAGGATGAAGGCCACCCAGTGGTCGTAAGCACGTATGGCCAGGCTGAAGCTGGAACCCAGGAAATATCCGAACAGAGGCATGGCGGCCTGGAATCCGCCGAAGTACAGCCCCACCAAAAGGGCGCCCTTCCAGTTCATTTTGGGCATGGCCAGACCCTTACAGACAGATACCGCAAACGCGTCCATGGACAGCCCCACGGCGATGACGAACAGTTCAGCTAATGACATAATGATTCCTCCCTGGTGATGTTTTAATATATGGATTGTGGTATAAAAAAAGACCCACCTACAGCCTTGGAATGCTGTAGATAAGTCTCATTGTTTCAAATAAAGCCAGATAGAAACTATCAGTATGTTGACCTTATTACATGCCCGGCAGGGCGGGGGCATGCCAATTACTCCCTTATCACTTGCTCCATTTTAAAGGACGGGCCTGGAAATGTCAAGAAAATTCGCAGGTTTTCATGGCCTTTTAACCCATTGTAAAAAACGCGTCCCTGTGATATAACTGATAAGAACATATGCCATGGACTGGCATGGAGAAAGAATGACACAGGGAGTTAACAGAAGATGAAAAAGTCTTATGAGATTGACATGACAAGCGGCCCGCTTCTGGGCAAAATCCTTTTATTTTCCATTCCTTTGATGCTGTCGGGTATATTGCAGCTGCTGTTTAATGCAGCGGACATCATCGTGGTGGGCCGTTTTGCAGGCAGCGGGGCTCTGGCGGCAGTGGGATCCACATCTTCGCTTATCAACCTATTAATTAATGTATTCGTGGGACTCTCAGTTGGTGTCAATGTGCTGGTGGCCCGGTATTACGGGGCCCGGAAAGACAAGGATGTCAGCGAGACCGTCCACACGGCGGTGACCACCAGCATTGTGAGCGGATTTATCCTGGTGGTGCTGGGAATTCTTCTGGCAAACCCGCTGCTGCGCCTTATGGGAACCCCTGAGGACGTCCTGAGCCAGTCGGTACTATATATGAGGATATACTTTCTGGGTATGCCGGTACTTATGGTCTATAACTTCGGCGCAGCCATTCTGCGGGCCATCGGGGATACCAGGAGACCTCTGTATTTCCTCTTTGCTTCCGGTGTGGTGAATGTGTGCCTGAACCTGTTTTTTGTGGTGGTGCTGGGAATGGGAGTGGATGGTGTGGCCTGGGCCACGGTCATATCAGAACACATCTCCGCTTTTCTGGTCCTGAAGAGCCTGATGAGCGCTCCGGGAGCACTTAAGCTGGATTTAAAGCAGCTGCGGATTCACCCCAGAAAGCTGAAACGAATCGTCAAAATCGGACTTCCCGCAGGCATGCAGGGAGCCATATTCTCCATATCCAATGTACTGATTCAGTCCTCGGTCAACTCCTTTGGTTCCATTGCCATGGCCGGGAACACAGCCTCCTCCAACATCGAGGGGTTTGTCTATACGGCAATGAACGCGGTGTACCAGACAAACCTTAGCTTTACCAGTCAGAATCTGGGCGGCAGGAAGTACAGCAGGATTAATAAAATCATGTACATATGCCTGGGAGTGGTGACGGCCGTGGGTTTAATCCTGGGACTGACAGCCGTGGCTGCGGGAGACGGGCTTTTGCATATCTATTCCTCAGACCCGGAGGTGCTGCACTACGGGATGCTCAGGCTGGAGATTATCTGCACAACCTATTTCCTGTGCGGAATCATGGACTGTATGGTGGGAAGCCTGAGAGGGCTGGGATATTCCATTATCCCCATGTTTGTATCCCTCACAGGGGCATGCGGATTCAGGGTGCTCTGGGTATTTACCGTATTTGCGGCGTACCGTTCCCTGGACGTGCTGTATCTGTCCTATCCTGTCTCCTGGGCCATCACAGCCATTGCCCATATGGTGACATTCCATAAGATACGGCGCAAGATTCCAAGACAGGATGCTGTCTCCATGTAGCCTGTATCTCTGTGATACATGATTGATAAACTTTGATAGAAAGGGAATTTTCCTAAATATGCTGTTTAGTTCACTGACGTTTGTATGGTTTTTCCTTCCTGCCCTGGCCCTGATATACTATATTTCACCGGGCAGGAAGCTTAAAAATGGGGTTCTGCTCATGGCCAGCCTTGTGTTTTACAGCTGGGGCGAGCCGCGGTATGTGGTTCTGGTGGTCCTTTCCATCCTGTTAAACTACGGGTTTGGCCTGGCTCTGGATGGCTGCGGGGAAAGGAAAGGGCTTAAGAAGGCGGTATTTGTCCTGAGCATCCTGGTCAACCTGGGGCTTTTGGGGTATTTTAAATATTTCAACTTCTTCCTGGAACTGGCCATGTCCCTTCTGGGGCGCCAGGGCTTTTTGCCAAGGGATATCGCGCTGCCCATCGGCATATCATTTTACACCTTCCAGTCCATCTCTTACCTGGCTGATACCTTCCGCGGGGAGAATCCCGCCCAGAGAAATGTATTCCGTCTGGCGCTGTACATCTCTTTGTTTCCCCAGATACTTTCCGGTCCCATTGTCAAGTATCATGAGCTGGAACCGCAGATTGGGAACCGGCAGGAGAGCCTGGCCATGCACGCATATGGTATTAAGCGTTTTGTGTACGGCCTGGTGAAGAAAATGGTATTTGCCAACATGTTCGGCCAGGTGGTGGACCGTATGTTTGACCTGCCCCTGGAACAGCTGGGCACGGTTACGGTATGGCTGGCCGTGATTCTGTACAGCTTCCAGATTTACTATGATTTTTCCGGGTACTCCGACATGGCCATCGGCCTGGGCAGGATGTTCGGCTTTACCTACAAAGAGAACTTCAATTATCCGTATCTGTCGGCCTCTGTCAGCGAGTTCTGGAGGCGCTGGCATATCTCCCTCTCCACCTGGTTCAGGCAGTATCTTTACATTCCTCTGGGAGGCAACAGGAAGGGGCTGGCGCGCACCTGCGTGAATCTTTTCCTGGTATTCCTGGCAACGGGACTGTGGCATGGGGCCAGCATGAATTTCATATGCTGGGGCGTGTATTACGGCATTCTTATAGTGGCGGAACGCCTGTGGATTGGCAGGATTTTAGAAAAAAATCCCCTGAAGTTCCTGAATCATCTGTACACCCTTGGGGCGGTGGCAGTGGGCTGGCTGCTGTTTCGGGTGGATACCCTGCACAACGGAAAAATACTGTTAAAGGCAATGCTGATTCCCAGCAAGGGACTGTGGAATCCGCGGATTTTCGCGGATAACCGCATTCTGTTTCTGCTGGTGCTGGCAGTGGTATTCTGCGGGCCCATCCAGCAGCTGATGCCCCGTCTCAAAGCCCGGCTGTTTGATGAGGAGAACGTGACCGCAGCGGATGCGGCTGTGATGGCAGCCCTTTTGCTGCTGGGAACGCTGCTCATGGTCAGCAGCACCTATCAGGCCTTTATTTATTTCAGATTTTAGTCCATACGGAAAGAGAGCAGCACCTATGATGAAGAAGATTATGATTGCGGGGTTCTGGGCCCTGCTTCTGATACCCAACCTGCTGTTTCCCTTTGTGAAGGGAGGCAGCCAGACAGGCACCGGGGAAAACAGGAACCTGGCAGAGTTTCCCGTGTTTTCACCGGATACATATGAGGCGTATCCGTCTGCGGTCAACAGCTATATCAATGACCATGCGGCATTCAGGAATCTGTTCCTGAGCCTGAATTCCATGATTAATTTAAAGCTGTTCGGCTATGCGGATTCCCAGGATGTGATTGTGGGAAAGGATGGCTGGTACTTTTTTGCCGGGGGCATGAGCCTTTATGATGCCCTGGGAACACAGCCCTTTTACCCGGACGATGCTGCCTGGATTGGCGGACAGATCATAAAGGCAGCCGGATATTATGAGAGCCGGGGCATACCCTTTCTCATGATGATTGCTCCCAACAAGGAAGGAATCTACAGGGAATATATGCCGGATGCATATAAGCGGGTCTGGGATGGAAACCGGCCCGGACAGCTGGAAGATTACATACGGGAGCACTCGGATGTGACGGTTCTGGACCCCAGGGAGTACTTTAACACGAACCGGGATTATGTGTGGTATTATAAGACGGATACTCACTGGAACAGCGCAGGAGGATACGCGGCAGGCCAGATGCTCATTGAGGCATTGGGAGGGACACCGCTGCCCATAGAGGATGTGCAGGTGGATTATATCAAGGGAGCCCCGGGTGACCTGGCCAATCTGTTCCACCTGCCTGAGAAATACTGCGATGACCAGATTGCCCTTGTAAGCGGGTATCACGAAGACCTTGAGGTCACGGTGCAGGATGTAAACGGGGATAAGAATATTGTCCATACAAGTACACCCGGGGCGCCGGATAAGCGCCGGATTGCTGTTATACGGGATTCCTTCGGCACAGCCCTCATGGATTTCCTGCCCCGGTACTTTGCCAATGTGGACTTTTATCACTGGCAGGCCTTTGACCGGTCGCTTCTGGAGGAGAACCCTCCGGATGCAGTGATATATCTGATTGTGGAGCGGGACCTGACCCGGATTCCCCAGGATGTGGGGAAGATGGTGCCGGAAGAATAAAGAATCAAACGAATGGAAAGGAGAAGGAGAATCATGAAGATACTTAATTACGGTTCACTGAACATAGATTACACCTATAGTGTGGACCACTTTGTCAGGGGAGGGGAGACCATGTCCTCGGAAGAAATGCATGTGTTTTCAGGCGGCAAGGGGTTAAACCAGTCCATTGCCCTGAGTAAAAGCGGGGCAGAGGTATGGCACGCAGGAGCCATCGGCACCGGGGACGGGGATTTTCTCATCCGCCAGTTAAAGGAAGCCGGGGTGAATACGGAGTACATATCCGTGCTGGATGGAAAGACCGGCCATGCCATTATCCAGAAGGCAAAGGACGGGGGCAACTGCATCCTTCTCTTCGGCGGCGCCAACCAGCAGATTACCAGGGAAATGGTGGATGGGGTTATGGACCACTTTGAGAAGGGGGACTACCTGGTACTGCAGAATGAAATCAGCGAGATTGGCTATATCATGGAGAGAGCCCGCGAAAAAGGCATGGTTCTCGTATTCAACCCTTCTCCCATGGACGATAAAATCAGTACCTATCCCCTGGAATATGTGGATTATTTCCTGTTGAATGAGATTGAGGCAGGAGATATATGCGGGGAGCAGGGAAGCGGTGAGGAGCTGCTCCAAAAGCTTTCTGACAAATTTCCGGCGTCAAAGATAGTTCTGACACTGGGAGGGGACGGCTCCCTTTACAGGGACGGCCAACGAATCCTTACACAGGGAATCTACAAGGTTCCTGTGGCGGATACAACGGCTGCCGGTGATACATTTACCGGTTTCCTTATTGGCGGGCTGGTGCAGGGGCTGGATGCGGGAGAGGCCCTTGACCTGGCTGCCAAGGCAGCCGCAATTGCGGTTTCACGCCCCGGGGCAGCACCCTCCATACCCTCCAGGGAAGAAGTGGAAGCATTTGAGGGATGATTCAAACAAATAAAAAGTAAATAACAGGAAAAAGATACCTGTATCCGGTAGGAATAGGTATCTTTTTTTAGAAAAAATCAGAATATTTAAACAATTAACACAAATATAAGATTAAGATATGTATAAAAAGGGAAACAATTGTAATAAAATGGATTCAAATATTAAAAAACTAAAAAAATAATAAAAAACTAAAAAAGTGTTGACAAATGCGGGGGCATTTACTATAATGAAAACAACAAAAGAACAGAGAACAAAAGATTTCAAGGAACTGTAGACAATCAGTTCACAAGTAATAAAATCCAAGCAAAGGAGGTACGGACCGCCAAAGACTTAAATTTTGTTTCATTTATAACTTAAAGAAATTTAATTATAAATGAGACCAGGAAAAACCAATCTACCAAAGTGAAACGCTCAAACAGATAAGTAATTTTAAGAAATTGATTTAAAGAAACAGGAATCCAATCGGTTGGTAAACAATTCAAGAAGTAGCAGGTTTTCATGAGTTAAAGAAACTAATATGTGAATGGGTAAGTTCACAGACAGATAATTTAATAATCGAAATACAAGTTATATAGATTGAATGTTTTAAGAGCAATTGCAGTTTTTTAAAGATATGAATTAAAGATACAGACTGTTGAGTGAAGCATTTATGAACAAATGAATGATTGAATTTGTAACACTATCTCAAGAGTATCAGAAAAAATAAATTCGGTTTGGTGATATGACGAGAAAGTATTATTAGAACGAAAGATGATACCGGATAGTAAAGAAAAAGCAATAAAAGAAATGAATCAGACATAAGTGAAGAAATGCAGAAGTAGGAGCGAAGTAACAGAACGTAGAATGGTGTAACAACTTAATATAGAAAAGCCAGAAATAATTAAAAGAATTGTTTCGGAAAAGTGAGGTTTAGTCCAATGGACGAAATAGTTAGAAGACGGATATCGTAATCTGCGAACGTGGTTAGTCAAAGATTCGATATCCGTCTTCATGTTTTCATGAGATTAAGGAAAGACTTTAGAGAGCAGGTTTGGGGGACAGGGGAAAAGAAAAACGGGGTGGCGCAGCCGGATGAGGCAGGCGCTTTTTTTGTTCTGAAACCCGTTCATATGTCCCGAATACCTTAGAGTCCTTCCAAATCAAAGGGCGGAGTATATTCTTCCCTGGCACTGCTTTTTTCCTGCATGAAGCCCTGGGTGAGTCCCAGACGGATGGCGGCATCCACCACCTTGTCATACTCGTATGATGTAATGCGGCGGTTTAGTTCCGGGAATTCCTGGTTTTGGATGTAGGGAGTGTACTGGCTCATAAGGCTGATCATATACCGGCCCCGGGGCAGATTGCCGCTTATCCATTCCAACAGGGCAATGGAATCACGGCGCTGTCCCGGCAGGACCATGTGGCGGATGATGACACCTTTTGCCAGCAGTCCGGGAGAGACAGACTGGTAAACAGGAGCGCCGGTCTGGTCAATCATCTGCCGGATGGCGGCAGCGGCCGTCTCAAAATAGTCCGCAGCCCTGGAATATCTCTGGGCCAGACGGTTATCATAGTACTTGAAGTCGGGAAGCCATATGTCCACGTAATCCTTTAATGCCTTTACTGTCTCCGCACGCTCATAGCCGCCGCAGTTATAGACCACAGGTATGGTGAGCTTAAAGCGTACCTGGTCCAGGGCGGAGATAATATGGGGCAGGTACTGGGTGGGTGTCACCAGGTTTATGTTATATGCCCCCTGGTCCTGGAGACGGAGGAAAACCTGGCCCAGTTCCTCAGCGGTCATCTCCCGGCCGAAGTGCCCGCTGCTGATTTTATGATTCTGGCAGAAGCAGCAGCCCAGGGTACAGCCGGAAAAAAAGACGGTGCCGCTGCCGCCGGAATCCGAATGGGCGCCGCCGGGCGCTGTTAAACCGCCGTCTGCATCCGCAGATCCGCTGATGCAGGGCTCCTCCCAGTGGTGAAGGGCGGCCCTGGCAGCCGTAAGGACGCTGCTGCAGCCGCAGTAGCCTGCGGCGCGGCTGCGGTCGGCTTTGCACATTCTGGGGCAGAGGATACAGTTTCTGTATGTGTCAAAGGAAAGGATGTCAGGTGTATTCATGTCAGTCAAATCCCCTTATATGGTGTAATCCTGCTGTTCAGGCAGGCGGTGCTGCTCCCGGTACTCCTTGGGGGAAACACCGTACTCTTTTTTGAATGCCCTGAAAAAGCTGGTGTAGTCCTTGAAGCCGTACTGGAGGTAAACATGGCTGATGGGCTGGTCGGACAATATGGCGTTCTTGCTGGCGTGAAGCCGTTTTTTCAGGATGTACTGGTGGAGCGGGATACCCATGTTGTCCTTGAAGATGTGGGAGATATGGTATTTGCTCACATAGAAAAAGGACGACAGGCTGTCCAGGCTTAAGTCCTCCTCCAGGTGCCGGTTGATATAGTCGCAGATGTTCAGGTACAGAACATTTTCATAGACAGCTGATTTCTGGTGGAGGCTGTCATAGAGAAGGCGGTTAATGTACACCAGGAAGGAGACAGCCATGAGCTCCGAGACAAGGCGGTGGAAGGAGCGTCCGCCCGCAAGCTCCTCCATCAGGTCGGTAAGCTTTCCCTGAATCTCCTGGGTGGTAATGGTGTCTGTGTGGAACCGGTAGGCCTGGTGGCTCTGGGCATAGTCAAAACAATATGTCAAATCTTCGTTGGTCTGGCGCAGCTTTTTGTGGTAATCCTGATTCAGCCAGAATACAAACCTGCGGTAGGGTTTATCATAGGAATGGAACTGGGGATAATGGGGGGTATCAGGCGGAATCAGCAGACAGTCCCCGTATTCAAGCTGATAGCTTTTATCACCGATGTGGTATGTAACATCGCCTTCCAGGAAAAAATAGAACTCGTAGTAGTCATGTTCATGGGCATCTACGGATTTAAGCGCAGTGTCATTGTAATAGAAGAGTTCAAAGTCTCCGGACTGCATGTATTGCCGTGTGTTAAAGTCCATGGACAGCTGTTTTTTCACGGGAGTCCCTCCTCTCGGGAAACATGATTTATCATGATTTTATCCCCATCTTAGCATGAAACAACAACATTTGCAATATGGACGGCAAGTATCACTATGGACGGAAAAATGGTTTCTGTTATAATAAAACCATAGGTTAGGGAACGTAAAACAACACTTATCAGGAGGAGTTTACACATGAAATTATCATTCAGATGGTATGGGGAAGACGACAAGGTAACACTGGAGAATATCCGCCAGATTCCGGGCATGCAGTCCATCGTTACGGCTGTATACGATGTTCCGGTAGGCGAAGTGTGGAGCAGGGAGAGCATTGCAAAGCTGAAGAAGCAGGTAGAGGATGCTGGCCTGGGCTTTGATGTGATTGAGAGTATTCCTGTCCATGAGGATATAAAGCTGGGCAAGGCTTCCAGGGACAAGTACATCGAGAACTACTGTGAGAACATCCGCCGTGTTGCGGAGGCAGGTGTTAAATGTATCTGCTACAATTTCATGCCTGTATTTGACTGGACCAGGACCCAGTTAGACCATGAGCTGGCTGACGGTTCCACCTCCCTGGTGTACTATCAGGAGCAGGTAGATGCAGTGAATCCTCTTAACAGCGACAGCGACCTGACACTTCCGGGATGGGATTCCAGCTACACCAAGGACGGACTTAAGGCTGTAGTGGAGGAATACCACAGCCTGACAGAGGAAAATCTGTGGGATAACTTAAAATATTTTCTGGAGCGCATTATTCCGGTTGCGGCCGAGTGCGACGTGAATATGGCAATCCATGAGGACGACCCATGCTGGAGCATCTTCGGTCTTCCCAGAATCATTACCTGTGAGGAGAATCTGGATAAGTTCTTAAAGCTGGTGGATGACAGGCACAATGGAATCACACTGTGTACCGGTTCCCTGGGCTGCTCTGCTAAGAACGACGTGGTAAGACTGGCCGGCAAATACGCCGCCATGGGAAGAATCCACTTCGCGCATCTGAGAAATGTGGCTGTGCTGGATAACGGCTTTGAGGAAAGAGCACATCTGTCCTGCTGCGGTTCCCTGGACATGTTCGGTATCGTGAAGGCCCTGGTGGAGAATGGTTTTGACGGCTATGTAAGACCTGACCACGGACGTATGATTTGGGGAGAGACAGGAAGAGCCGGATACGGCCTGTATGACAGAGCATTAGGCGCTACCTACCTCAATGGCCTGTTCGAGGCTGTGGAGAAAATGAGCAGGTAATGTCCTGACAGCCGGTCTGTACAGCACAAAATCAGACAAAAAACACAATATAAATCAGGAAAGGGCCGGGAAGAACGTTCTCAGGCCCTTTTTGTCAATCAGCCGGTGAGGATGAATGGGAAAAGAATGAAAGTAAAGAGCAGGAAAGGAGGAAGGAAAGGTGGTATTGGGGACGGATTTGACGGGAAAGATGGCGGTGGTGACCGGCGCGGGGGGAATCCTCTGCGGCATGTTTGCCAGGACGCTGGCCAGAGCCGGCGCAGCAGTGGCCCTTCTGGACATTAACCTGGAAGCGGCTGAGGAGACAGCCAGGGACATACGGGAGGCTGGGGGGACGGCTGCTGCCTATGGAGTGGATGTGATGGATAAGGAGATGCTGGAGAGCGTTCATGCCAGGGTGCTGGCCCGGTTAGGACCCTGCGATATCCTGATAAACGGAGCGGGAGGCAACCAGGCCAGGGCTAATACATCGAAAGAATATTTTGAGATGGGGGATATAGAGGCCGATGTGGCTACCTTCTTTGATATGGAGTATAAGGGAGTGCAGGGCGTGTTGGATTTGAATTTTTTAGGAGGATTTCTGACCTGCCAGGTCTTTGCCAAGGATATGGTGGGACGGGAGGGATGCAATATCATCAACATCTCCTCTGCCAGCGCGGCCAGGCCCCTTACCAGAATACCTGTATACAGCGGGGCCGTGGCCGCGCTCAGCAATTTCACCCAATGGCTGGCCGTACATTTTGCAAAAGCCGGAATCCGGGTCAATGCCATTGCTCCGGGCTTCTTTGTGACCCGGCAGAATGAGGGCCTTCTCTATGAGGAGGACGGAAAGCCCGCGGCCAGAACCGCCAAGGTGCTGGCCGCCACCCCCATGGGAAGGTTCGGCAGGCCTGAGGAGCTGAACGGGGCCCTCATGTTCCTGCTCAACAATGAGGCGGCCGGTTTTATCACCGGAATCATACTTCCGGTGGACGGCGGGTTTTCGGCATATTCCGGGGTGTGACGGCTGAGACGCTTACTTCCTGCAGAGATATTTTGGCAGTCCGTTTTCCATGATGTGGTCCGGCTGCCCCTGAATCAGGGGAAGGGCATAGTCCAGGAATTCCGGTCCGATATCGGAGCCTTCCGCCGTGATCCATTCCACGGGAAAGGATTTTTCGCGGTTGCACACATTGCCTACCTCTGTAAGTCCATATTCAAGTTCATATCCGGGCCCTGACAGGCGGGAACAGGTAAGCATTTTACCGGTTTCTCCCTGCAGGGCCTTTTCTACGGCTGTTCTGCCGGAGCTCTCTGCTTCCTGCACATCGGCGGCAGAGGCCAGAAGGCTGCTGCAGCGCTGGTTTACATTCAGCTCCACAGAGCGGACCTTTACCTGGAAACGGTTGCGGACATAGCTTTCCAGTATCTTGGCGCAGCCGGTAAGCATCTTGTGGCCGAAGGTGTCAATCTGGGCCTCATTGGTGTATTCGCAGATAAAACGGCCGTTTTTGTCGCGGATGCCTTCGGATACGCAGATTACCACATTGGGCTGGCGGGACAGGGCTTGCTCCACGTCCTTAAAAAACTGTTCCATGGAGAACGGCACTTCCGGCATATAAATGAGAAGAGGATTGTCGCCGGGGAATTTTCTGGCCAGGGCGGCGGCAGCCGTTACCCAGCCTGCATGGCGTCCCATCAGTTCCACGATAGTGACAGCCGGCTGCTGGTACACAGAGGCGTCCAGGGAAATTTCACGGACCGTGGAGGCCACATACTTGGCGGCGCTTCCATATCCGGGGGTATGGTCTGTCACAGGAAGATCGTTGTCTATGGTTTTTGGCACTCCGATGAAGGAGATGGATTCACGGCGGATCCGGGCGCATCGTGAGAGCTTGTCAACCGTGTCCATGGAATCATTTCCGCCGATATAGAAACAGGCTCCTATGTTCATGGATTTGAATTTTTCAAATAAAAGGCTGTAAACCGGCGCATCCAGGTTTTCAGGCAGTTTGAACCGGCATGAGCCCAGATAAGCGGCCGGAGTCTGTTTAAGCAGGATGAGGTCCTCATGGATAAGAGAGGACAGGTCCATGACGTGGCCTGAGAGGAAGCCTTCGATGCCGTTTACCATGCCGTATACATGGTCCACCTCTTCCGGCCGGGCCATGCCCTCTGCAATGACTCCATATAAGCTGGCGTTAATGACGGCTGTGGGGCCGCCGGACTGGCCCACCAGGATGTTTTTTTTCATAATCATTCTCCTCGCTGTAATGTTTCATGGTCAAACACGGTCAAGTATATAATAAACAGACACACAACGCAAGCCTTACTGTTGTGAACATGCATAGAAAATCACTGCAATTTTGTAGAATATGCCCATTGAAAAAGATATACGACTGTGTTAATCTGTATACAGATTTAAAAGTTGTATACAAGTTGTTGAGAAGAAATACAAACTCGAACTCAAACGCAATCTAAATCGCAAAGGCAAATGTAAACACAAAAGAAAGTCAGGTTTAAAGGAATCTAAGATTAAAGGAAACTAAATTTAAAGGAAATCAAGTTTAAAGGAGGAAACAAGATAATGGATATTCGCTATTCTGCAAATCAGAGGGATGTAAAGCGTTACACCACCCAGGAGCTGAGGGATGAGTTCCTGATTCAGAACCTGTATGCGGCCAATGAGGTAGTGGCTGTGTATTCACATGTGGATCGCATGGTGACATTGGGATGTATGCCTACCACAGAAACTGTTTCCATAGATAAGGGAATTGACTGCTGGAAGAATTTCGGAACTCACTATTTTCTGGAGCGCCGCGAGATTGGTATTTTCAATATCGGCGGAAGCGGCAGGATTGTGGCTGATGGACAGGAATTCCAGATGGGATATAAGGACTGCCTGTACATCACAAAAGGAACAAAGGAAGTATATTTTTCCAGCGACGATGCGTCTGCACCGGCTAAGTTCTACATGGTAAGCGCACCGGCCCATACTTCCTACACCACCACCTACATCCCCATTGCAAAGGCAGCCAAGAGGCCCTGCGGAGCATCTGAGACAGCCAATAAGCGCGTTATCAACCAGTTTATCCACCCGGATGTACTTAAGACCTGCCAGCTGTCCATGGGCATGACCGTGCTGGAGGAGGGAAGCGTATGGAACACCATGCCGTCCCATACCCATGAGCGCCGCATGGAGGTTTATATGTACTTTGAGGTTCCCGGCGACAACGTGGTATTCCACATGATGGGAGAGCCCACCGAGACAAGGCACATTGTGATGAAGAACGAGGAAGCTGTTATCAGCCCTTCCTGGAGCATACACAGCGGAGCCGGCACATCCAACTATACATTTATCTGGGCCATGGGCGGAGAGAACATGGAGTTTGACGACATGGACACCATGATGCCCAATCAGATGAAATAAGCAAATCAAGGAGGAAAAAGAAATGGCAGATTATTTAAATAACTTTTCACTGGAGGGCAAGGTAGCCCTGATTACAGGTGCATCCTACGGAATCGGCTTTGCCATCGCCAAGGCCATGGCAGGCGCAGGCGCAACCATCGTGTTCAATGATATCAAGCAGGAGCTGGTTGACAAGGGACTGGCTGCTTACAAGGAAGAGGGAATCGAAGCCCACGGCTATGTATGTGACGTGACCAGTGAGGACGCCGTCAATGAGATGGTTGGAAAGATTGAGAAGGAAGTAGGCGTGGTGGACATTCTGGTGAACAATGCCGGCATCATCAAGAGGATTCCCATGTGCGATATGACGGCTGCCGAGTTCAGACAGGTTATCGACGTGGACCTGAACGCGCCGTTCATCGTGTCCAAGGCAGTTATCCCCAGCATGATTAAGAAGGGCCACGGAAAAATTATCAACATCTGCTCCATGATGAGCGAGCTTGGCCGTGAGACCGTATCCGCATACGCCGCAGCCAAGGGCGGCCTTAAGATGCTGACCAAGAACATTGCTTCCGAGTACGGCGAGTACAACATCCAGTGCAACGGCATCGGGCCCGGTTACATTGCCACTCCCCAGACCGCTCCGCTGCGTGAGATTCAGCCTGACGGCTCCAGACATCCATTTGACCAGTTTATCGTGAGCAAGACTCCGGCAGGGCGCTGGGGCGAGGCCGAGGATCTGGGCGGACCTGCCGTATTCCTGGCTTCCGACGCATCCAATTTCGTCAATGGCCTGGTGCTGTATGTGGACGGAGGAATCCTGGCATACATCGGCAAGCAGCCTAAATAATCCGGCTTGAATTTTCCGGGGGAATCATTTATAATATAGACCAGTTGGCAGTCCGGCAGCTTTTGATGCGGCCGGACTGTTTGATAAGAAGAGCGGCATTTTATGCCTGTGCTGTATGCGGGTATTGATAAGGGGGGCCAGCCATGGGAGAGATGAACTTCAAGAACCGGGGAGAGCTTGTATATGAGACACTTAAGCAGGAAATCCTGGATTTAAGGCTTAAGCCGGGCCAGATGATTAGTGAAAATGATATATGCGAGCGCTTTGGTGTGTCCAGAACACCGGTACGTGACGCGCTCCGGCTGTTGCAGGAGCAGGGATTTGCAGAGACCATTCCCTACCGCGGCACCTATGTGACCCTTCTGAGCCTGGATAACATCAAGCAGATGATATATATGCGTGTGGCTGTGGAAACCATGGTGCTCAGGGATTTCCTGGAAGTCCAGACGCCCATGGTCATGGAGGACATCCGCCACAGCATTGCGCAGCAGAGGGCTGTTATCAGGGAACCGGGCTTTGAGCCGGAGCAGTTTTACCGCATGGACGCGCAGATGCACTCCATCTGGTTTGCGGCTGTCAGGCGTCAGAAGCTGTGGGAGATGCTTCAGGCCCAGCAGCTCCACTATACCAGGTTCAGGATGCTGGACTTTATCACGGAAACTGATTTTATGCGCATTATCGGTGAGCATGAGGATCTATTCCGCCTGATTGCGGATAAAAATGAAAAAGGGCTGGAGGAAGCCTTGAAGGAACACCTCTATTACAGCATGAAGCGTATGCGCCATTCCATTGAGGTGGACTATAAAGATTATTTTGAGGAAGAAAATGAAGAAGGGCGGTTTGTCATTTGACAGGCCGCTCTTTTGCTTGATGGATATATCTGATGGATTCCTACTTTTTCAGATAGATTCTCTCGTCCGGATTTTCCTCCAGATATTCTTCCAGCTCCTCAGGGGACAGATGGGAACGCACCTCGTTGAAAAAGGTTTCTCCATCCATGGCCATGAACTCCGTCAAACGGCGGACTACCTCTTCATCCTCCAGAAGTTTTTCAATGCCTTCTTTTGTGAAATAATCCATTTGTTTTGTCCTGCCTTTCAGATATGTAAACAACAGCATTTACATTTATATAGTATATTCGTAATTGCGAAGATATTCAAGATGTGAAATCTAACTTATGCTTAATCTATCTAAGAAACCAGCCCTTCGGCGGCTTGAGCGTATACAGGAGATAAAGATGATAGATTATTCACCATTCTGGAAGACACTGGAGCAATCTGAGGAAAATTGGTACACACTTACAAAGAAGCACCGCGTGTCGGACAGTACCCTTCACAGGCTGAAACACAACATGGACATATCCATGAAGACTGTGAACGACCTTTGCAGGATACTGGACTGCGATATTGAGGATATTGCAGTGTATGTGCCTTCCGAAAAGGACCAGCTGCTGTGATGGTCCGCAGCTTATGGCCGGCGGCCGCAGGAGAACGCCTGTGTCAGTTAAAGGCAGATTGTCTTACTGGCTGCAGGCGTTTTTTGCTGTGGAAAAATACAAAGTTCCGCCAAGTTTTTGGTTTGTCTCTTCCAAAATGGTAAATTCTATTATAGAATAAGCTATGAACAATGGAGGTAGGCTGTATGGAAGGAAGGCTGGGAAGAAAACTGCATGGTATTTGGATGTCATGTTCCCTGGAGCGGAAGGTCAGATGGATTACCATTTCCACGGCCGCCGTGGTTATACTGTCCATAACAGCGGTCATGCTGATCGCCGGCTATGGCATGAAGGGATTCGGGGATTTGCTTATGGGCAATTCGCGGAGCCTGGCCTTCTGGTCGGCCATGGATGCTGAGAGCAGTTCCTTCCAGTATTACGCAGGGGACAGGTCGCCTGAAAACAGGGAGAAATATGAGATGTCCTGCGCCAGGACCCGCTCTGCGCTTAAGTCCCTGCCCTTTGACTATGAGGAGATCGGTGGGGACCGTTATGGGGTCACCTGGTCCATTTTAAATATGTATGAGAATTACGCCGCTGCCAGGGATGCGTTTCTGGAGATGGAGGAAGGGGCGCCGGATTATCTGGACCGCCTCTATACCATTTACCGGGTTCAGGGATATCTGGCAACCCATGCGGGCCGTCTGGAACAGATGACCGTGCAGTCGGGCAATGAGCGGTATGAGATGCAGCGCCCGCTGTTCATTATTGTGCCGGCAGTCAGTATTTTGTGGGGAGCGGCAGCCCTTTTGATGGTCAGATGGCTGAACCGTTCCGTACAGAAAAACATTGTCCGCCCCATGGTAGAGCTGGCGGAGGACTCCAGACGGATAGGGGAAAATGATTTCACGGGCCCGGACACCTGTGCGGAGGGCAGTGATGAAATTGCCAGCCTGGTCAGGGCCTTTTGCACCATGAAAGCCAGTACCAGGGGATATATTGAAGCCCTGACGGAAAAGCACAGGATGGAGAAGCAGCTGGACGAGGTGCGGCTGCAGATGTTGAAAAACCAGATAAATCCCCACTTTCTGTTCAATACACTGAATATGATTGCCAGTACGGCCCAGATTGAGGATGCAGACACCACAGAGAAGATGATCCATGCCCTGAGCAGGCTGTTCCGCTATAACCTGAAATCCACGGACTCCGTGATGCCCCTGGAGCGGGAGCTTAAGGTGGTGCAGGACTACATGTATTTGCAGCAGATGCGGTTCGGACAGAGAATCCGCTATGACACTGACTGTAAGCCGGATACCATGGAGGTGCTGGTGCCTTCCTTCGCCCTGCAGCCCCTGGTGGAAAATGCCATTATCCACGGCATTTCTCCCAAGGGACAGGGGGGAAGGATACATGTCCGTTCCTGGATGGAGGGAAGGCGGCTCTGGATATCGGTGGCTGATACAGGACGGGGAATGGCGCAGGAACGGCTGGAGGAAATACGCCTTGCCCTGGCAAGGGGAGAGGAGAAGGCCACCGGCGTGGGCGTGGGAAATATTTACCGCAGGGTCCATGGAATGTACCGGGACGGCGAGGTTTTCATATACAGCAGTGAGGGACGGGGAACGGTCGTGCAGATGGCCTTTACACCCTGATGACAGGACGAAAGGATGAGGTATATGTATCGTGTATTGCTGGCGGATGATGAACAGATTGAACGTATGGCGCTGGCCAAGCGTCTGAAGAGGCATTTTTGCGGCAGCCTGGATATCAGCGAGGCAGTGAACGGGGCAGAGGCCCTGGAGACATTCAAAAGGGAAAAAAGCCAGATCGTGGTCATGGACATATCCATGCCGGAGATGAACGGAGTGGAGGCGGCGGAACGCATCCGCAGCCTGGACGAGGACTGTATTATTATTTTCCTGACAGCCTATGATGAGTTTTCCTATGCCAAGAGGGCCATTGTCATACGGGCCCTGGATTATCTGCTGAAGCCCTGCGAGGAGGATGAGCTGGTGGCTGTCATGGAGGAGGCCATGCGGCTGACGGATAAACGGCTGAATGTTTCGGGTGGTCCTTTTCCGGGCGTTCCTTCTCCAGGTGTTCCCTCTCCGGACATTCCTTCTTCGGACATCCGCCGGGAGGAACGTGCAGAAGCCATGCCCAGGGATGACGGGGACGGACGCCTGGCCCAGGTGGCGGAAACCATTCGGGAGTATATACGGAATAATTATATGAAGGAAATATCCATGCAGGATGCTGCCAGGATGATGAATTATTCAGACGCCTATTTCTGTAAGCTGTTCAAACAGTGCTTTGACCAGAATTTCACCTCCTACCTCACCGGTTTCAGGGTAAACGAGGCCAAAAAACTGCTGAAGGACAGGAGCATAAGCGTTAAGGACGTGAGTATGCAGGTAGGGTATTATGATTCCAATTATTTTGCAAAAGTGTTCAAGCGCATGACCGGAATGATACCATCCGAGTACAGGGATAGTGAGACTGCACAAAAATAGAACAGGGTTTTTGTGCATTTATGCGAAGGTAACTAGAAAAAAATGGGGGAGGACAAAATCTTCTTCCTGTATGACAAACTTTTACGGTACAAAATAAAAGCCCCTGGCTATATAATTAAGAAAGTGTTAAGAAGGCGCCAAAAAATCTTAACGTTTTCTGGTTGATAGCCAAGGGGCTTTTGTTGTGGAGAAAAGGGCCGGGACTCTGAAAGAGCTGGGCAACGGGCAGCAAAAGGCCGCCGTTTTGCGGTATGGGAAACAGTATTTCAGTCCAGAATAAACAGGAACGCAGGTTTCTGGGATGTATTGAAACAAAAGAATTTGCCGTATAAAGGGAAAGGAATGAAAAAAGTGAGAAAATTCATAAAGAGAGTGGCGGCTGCCGCCCTTGCGGCTGCTGTGGCAGCAGGTCTTACAGGCTGTGGCTCAGTGACTTCCGGAAAACGGATTATCCGTGTATCCCATGCCCAGTCAGAGACGCATCCGGAGCATATAGGGCTTTTAGCTTTTAAGGAATATGTGGAGGAACGGCTGGGGGACAAGTACGAGGTCCAGATATTCCCCAATGAAATCCTGGGTTCTGCCCAGAAGGCCATTGAGCTGACCCAGACAGGGGCCATTGACTTTGTTGTGGCCGGAACCGCCAATCTTGAGACGTTTGCAGGCGTATACGAAATATTCAGTATGCCCTATCTTTTCGACTCAGAGGATGTGTACAAGTCTGTAATGCAGGATACGGACTACATGGAAAAGGTTTATGAGTCCACGGACGAAGCCGGTTTCAGGGTGGTTACCTGGTACAATGCAGGCGTCAGGAATTTTTATGCCAAGACTCCGATTCATACCCCTGATGACTTAAAGGGAAAGAAGATAAGGGTTCAGCAGAGCCCGGCCAGCGTGGCCATGGTCAATGCCTTCGGAGCAGCGGCAGCCCCCATGGGATTCGGTGAGGTATATACGGCTATCCAGCAGGGCGTTATCGACGGTGCGGAGAACAACGAGCTGGCCCTTACCAACAACAAGCACGGCGAGGTTGCCAAGTATTATGCCTATAACAAGCATCAGATGGTGCCGGATATGCTGGTTGCCAACCTGAAATTTTTAAACGGTTTGAGCCCTGAGGAATACCAGGTATTCAAGGACGCTGCAGCCCTGTCCACAGAGGTGGAGCTTGAGGAGTGGGATAAGAGCATTGAGGAAGCCAAGGACATTGCACAGAATAAAATGGGCGTGGAATTTATAGATGTGGACGTGGATGCGTTCAAACAAAAGGTGCTGCCTCTTCATGAGACCATGTTAAAGGATAATCCTAAGATTGTGGACCTGTACAATCATATCCAGGAAATAAACGAAAAAGCGAAGGGAGGAAAGCAGGATGGAGACAATGCATAAAGTGAGAGCCAGAATCATGCAGATTCTGGGAGTTTTTATTATCTGCCTGTTTATGTTGATGACTATAATCGGGACCTACCAGATTGTTACCCGCTATTTCTTCAATAAGCCCAGTACTGTTTCAGAGGAGCTTTTAACCTACAGCTTCACATGGATGGCCCTGCTGGCTTCCGCCTATGTGTTCGGCAAAAGGGACCATATGAGGATGGGTTTTCTGGCGGATAAGATTAGCGGTTCAGCCAAGAAATATCTGGAAGTCATCATTGACCTGCTGACCTTTGCCTTTGCCGGTGTGGTCATGGTTTACGGCGGTATATCCATCACAAAGCTGACCATGATCCAGACCACAGCATCCCTCAGAGTGCCTATGGGATATATCTATGTGATTGTACCTGTGACAGGCATTATTATCATGATGTTCAGTCTGATGAACGCGGCAGACATGCTGCACACGGATTTTGGTAAAAAGGAGGATGCAGGAGTATGAATATAGCAGTAGTCTGCGGACTGATTATTTTGGTGCTTTTAGTAGTGATGCTCTTGGCGGGGGTTCCCATTGCGGTAGCCCTGGCAGTGTCATCCATCTGTGCCATTCTTCCGGTACTCAATACGGGAGCAGCCGTGCTTACAGGGGCACAGAGAATTTTTTCAGGCATATCCGTATTCAGCCTTCTTGCCATTCCGTTTTTCATCCTGGCAGGAAATATCATGAATAAGGGCGGTATTGCCATCCGTCTCATCAACTTTGCAAAGCTTTTTACAGGAAGCATTCCCGGCGCCCTGGCCCATACCAACGCAGTGGCAAACATGCTGTTCGGCGCCATATCCGGTTCCGGTACCGCAGCTGCCTCCGCCATGGGTTCCATCATCGGGCCTATTGAGGAAGAGGAGGGATATGACAGGGATTTCTCTGCTGCTGCTAATATTGCCACGGCGCCAACCGGTCTTCTGATTCCTCCCAGCAATGTAATGATTACCTACTCCCTGGTCAGCGGCGGCACCTCGGTGGCAGCCCTGTTCATGGCGGGATACATTCCGGGCATCCTCTGGGGCCTTGCCTGTATGGCGGTTATCTTCTATTTTGCCAAGAAGAAAGGGTACCGCAGCACAAAGAAATATTCCAACAGTGAAAAGGTAAAGGTGTTCTTCCAGGCCATTCCCTGTCTGCTGATGATTGTCATTGTTATCGGCGGCATTATCAGCGGTATTTTTACCGCAACTGAGGGAAGCGTGGTGGCGGTGGTGTACAGCCTGATTCTTTCCCTGTTCTTCTATAAGTCCATAAAATTCTCTGAGCTGCCTAAGATTTTCCTGGACAGCGCGGAGATGACAGGCATCATTATTTTCCTGATTGGCGTGTCCAGCATCATGAGCTGGGTTATGGCCTTTACCGGAATCCCCACAGCCGTATCAGAGGCAATGTTGGGTATCAGCAACAACCGGTATGTGATTCTTTTTATCATCAATATCCTCCTGCTGATTATCGGTACATTTATGGACATGACGCCGGCCTGTCTTATCTTCACACCTATCTTCCTGCCAATCTGCCAGGCCCTGGGTATGAATACTGTACATTTCGGTATTATGATGATATTCAACCTGTGTATCGGAACCATCACGCCTCCGGTAGGAACGACGCTGTTTGTAGGTGTAAAGGTGGGTAAGACCAAGATTGAAAATGTAATTAAACCCCTGCTGCTGTATTTTGCGGCCATATTTGTTGTACTGCTGCTTGTATCCTATGTTCCGATTCTGTCCATGTGGCTGCCGGGACTGCTGGGATATGTATAGGCGGTACGGGAATCCGGAGTATAAAGCTGCCCTTTAAAGGAGACAGAGGACTGGGACACATGTGAGCATGTGTGCTGTCTCGCAAAGGGATTGGAGAGACCGGCGCCAGGTTGGGCGTCCGGTCTTTCTTTCTGTCCTCCGGCTGTACTGGAGATGTACTTGGATTATACTGGGGGTGTACCGGAGATGTACTGGAGCTGTTCGGGGATTCCTGGGGATTTGTCTGCCTCAATTTGCCTGCCTCATATTGTTTTGTTATTGCAGTCTGCCGTTGTTTTTGATATTATAACAGGGACTTGCGATAACCAGGATTTGCGAAATGAAGGTTTAAAATAAAAGGTTTAAATCAAAAGCCGGGGCGGGAAGAGAAAACGGATGGGAGAAATGATAAAATGGCAGAAGTGTTGATAAAGGCCGGTTCTTTTGTGGCTGTCATAATAATGGGAAATCTGCTGAGAAGAGCAGGTTTTTTTAAGGAGGAAGATTTTTATGTCTTATCGAAAATTGTACTTAAAATAACCCTTCCCGCGGCGATTATATCTAATTTTTCAGGGATCGACCTGAAGCCGTCCATGCTGGTGGTGACACTGCTGGGGGTTGCAGGCGGCATTTTGTATATCGCCGTGGCCTTTTTTATGAGTATCGGAAAAGATCGGGAAGAACGGGCATTTAATATACTGAATTTGCCAGGATACAATATAGGTAATTTTACTATGCCCTTTGCCCAGAGCTTCCTGGGTCCTGTTGGTGTGGTGGCAACCAGTCTGTTTGATACCGGAAACGCGTTTATCTGTCTGGGCGGGGCCTACAGCGCGGCGGTGGCGACAAAGGAGAAGAACGCCAGGTTCAGCATGTTTCCGGTTATAAAGACGCTGCTCAAATCCATTCCTTTTGACGCATATCTGATTATGACCGTGCTGTCGCTTCTCCATGTGGGACTGCCGGCCCCCATTACCTCATTTACCGGAGTGATTGGAAATGCAAATGCATTTATGGCCATGCTTATGATTGGGGTGGGATTTAAGCTGAACGGGGACAGCAGCCAGCCGGGTAAAATCGTGAAGATACTTGCGGCCCGGTATTCACTGGCCATTGTACTGGCACTGGTCTTTTATTTCCTGCTGCCCTTTGGGATAGAATACAGGCAGGCTCTGACCATACTTGCCCTCAGCCCCATGTCCTCTGCCGCACCTGCATTTACAGGAAACCTGGGGGCGGATGTGGGACTGGCAAGCGCGGTAAACTCTATATCCGTCGTCATCAGCACGGTGCTGATTACCGGGACACTGATGATGATACTGTAGAGCCAGAGCGGAATAAAACAGACGGCAGGGGAGCGGGAATGGCGGGAAAAACAGGGGAGAGGAAAATAAATTAAAAAAATGTATCGGGTGTGTATAATTCTTTGGGATGGGGCCATAATAGGAGTATACACGAAAGAGAAAATAATTAATACTTATCCTCCCCTTTTTAAATCAGCTCCGGTGCCAGTGGCGTGCCGGGGCTGATTTTTTAAACACAGGGGCTTTGCCGGGGCGGAGATTTTTGATACTGCATATCTGATACATGTTTCCCACTGTCATGGTACATACTATCCCAGAGGTGATGAAAATGAAACAGGGAGAGCAGAAATCCACAAAAGAACTGGAAGAGCAGGCAAAGAATGTAGAGACTTTCAATCCCAGATGGCACGATGGCGAGTATCTGGGGCCTAACACACTGAGACAGAAAGCAGAAACTGAGGTTTATGGGAAAATGGAAGAGGAGCCGTAGGGCTTCTCTTTTTTGGGCTTTGGACTGTCAAAACCTGTTCAGCTTAATATACTGATAGTAAGACAAGTAACAGGAGGAAAGTGTGTATGCAGATAACGGATTATGTAAAGCCGGAGCTAATTGTGGTGGCTCTTGTGCTGTATTTTGTGGGCATGTGGATTAAGCAGAGTGAGGCGGTGAAGGACAGATATATCCCCTTAATCAACGGCGGCCTGGGAATTGTCATATGCGGGATTTATGTGCTTGCCACAAGTACATGCCGGTCTGGGCAGGAAATTTTCATGGCAATATTTACCGCCATAACCCAGGGAATCCTGCTGGCAGGGCTGAGCACGTATGTCAATCAAATCATAAAGCAGATAGGCAGGGAGGAATAGAAGGGGGAATCCATGGGGTATCACTGTTCTGAATCTGTTTTAAGATATGTGGACCTGCAATGAATGCGCTATGTCTGAATAAGATATTGTAAAAGGCTGCGGGTATTAATATGACAACAGAGCAGTATATTATCACATTTTTTGGGATTGATACAAAATATTACACAGACGACTTTGTGGGAAGATGCTGGGAAATGGCTGCGGACGAGGAGTACGGCTCCACAGGAGTCTATGTCACCGGGACAGTGACAACGCACAGCTTGATATGCGGTGAGATACGCGGCTGCCAACTGGGGAAAGTAGGGCATTGTGTCTCTGCTGTCAGGAACCCGGTGGAGGTGGCTGATAGCGGAACCTATAAGAAGTCGCTCATAAATGTTATAAACAGGACAAGAAGTTTGCTGGATAACCCAAATATGAGTATTATCATCAATGAGGTGGAATATTTTTATTTTTGTCAGATATAAACTGGGGGAGGCGTCAGATATTGTTTGAATCTGGAGCCCTCATCCGCGGATGGACAAGGTGTGGGAGGAGGAGGAGAGGTCAAAAAGCCTTAAAAAAGGGAGGAGCCGGTCAGGATTTCTCCTGCCGGCTGTATTATGAAAAAAAGTCTGATTAGCAATATCAACTTACAAGATATAGTATATGGGCTAAATATGAGCATCCTATGAGCATCCTGTAGCGAAAATATGAACGATTTGTAAGAAAATTGTGAATATCAGCCACAGGATATCAAAAAGGAACCTAATCGGTTCCTGTCATGATCTCTTTCATTTGCTGGGTTACGGGGCGATAACCGTCATTGCTGAAAAGACCGTTGAATATGCTGTCGCCCAAAGCCAATATAAGGAGAATAACCGCCAGGATGATGAGTGCCTTGGTGAAGAATTTCATTTTAATACCTCCTGTGGTGTGATTGATAGGTCAGTTTACTAGATAATATATCCTAATCATACTACATTATAAATCATGGGGCAATATTTTGGGGACACAAATAAAATGGTAAATAAAACAGCGGCAAATGAAATATGGATGGAGGAACCGTAAAAGGGAACCATAAAAAGGAATTATAAAAAGAAAACGGTTTGCATCCACATTCAATCCACCGGTTATCAACATACTTATCCACATTATCCACTGAAAACACAAGATAATCAGGATTGATATTGTGTTTATCTATATATAGTGGTATTATGGCTGTGGATAAGTGGCAGAGAGGAGTTTATTTATAAATATGAAGGGATTGGATATTTATAAGTAAGGTCATTCTGGAATTATCCACGACAAAGTGGATGGAAGTGACATAATTAAAAGATGAGAAATTGTAACGTAGTGTATTTGATTACGAGGTGGACGAAATGATGATATTATCATTAAAAATCAAGCTCCATGCGCCCTGGGTTCATTCATTGAAAGAAAAACGCATGGTTGTTAAAAGCCTGCTGTCTAAAATGCGGAACAAATTTAACGTGGCTGTGGCAGAGGTGGGAGAGCAGGATATACACCAGACCATTGTCATTGGTGTGGCTGCTATCGTACCGCATAGCGCCCAAGCCGACAGTGTGATGGAGGAGATACGGTATTTTATAGAAGAGAGTACGGAAGCTGAGATTACGGATATGGAAAGAGAGATATTTTAACCAGCATGATGGCAGTACCTATGAACGTATGGCCTGGGAACTGAGGGATGGTAGGTGGATAGGAACGGAATCTGGAACGGGGAAGAGAATGATAGTAATTGAAAAACTGCTTGCAGAGAAGGGATTAGGCCAATCGGTTTAGTCCCTTTTTGAGCAATTGTATTCAGAATAATAAAAAATGTGCCAAGACCCTGTAAAAACAAAGGTTCCGGCACAAATATCCAGTGGAGACAACAGGACTCGAACATTTGTTTCTATTAAAAAGTACGTAAATACGTTGTTTTTGGACATATTGAAATTAGCTGTCTTCAAATTTGTCTTCAAAAATAAGTGAGGAAAGGAGTAGACAACACTGTATCTAAAATTTGTAAATATCATATCCGAATTTGGTATTTACCATCAAATATTTGGACATCTAAATAAGTCCATGAGTATGTAGCAGCATCGCATATTCACGGGCTTATTTTAGTGCGCCAAAAACTAATTAAACGCCCATGTACAGCACTCGTATATGAACCTAAGAACGGAACACACAACGCATTTAAACCCGTTCTCGTCCATTCTGGTGCGTTACAGGGGCATTGTAGGAGCACGATTTGAAATGGTAGTTTCATATGATATCGAAAATTAAAAATGGAGGTAATTGTATGTACGGAAAGGTAACAAAGTATTTTAGCGACAAGGGGTATGGATTCATACGTGGTGAGGATGGCAATACATATTTCATACACAAGTCAAATCTGTATGGAGAACATATTGAATGTGGGTACTATGTGCACTTTAAAGTGTTCATCAATGGCAGGAGCGATTATAATGCGAAATCTGTAATAGTTATCGAAGCTCCGGAAAGGAAGGTAAGGAATGGCAAGAAGCATAAGTAACATGGACCAACTGGCCTCTGCCCTGGCTCCGGTTATGCAGAGTATGGTTAATCAGATGGCAGACAAGGTATATGAGACACTGAACTTTTATTTACAGGACTACTATACAGGCTGGACACCATCGAGCTATCGGAGAACAAGAGATTTTCTATATTCGGCAGTGAAAACAGAAGCAAGGATGCAAGGGAATAAGTATGTGGCTTACATCTATATTGACTATGACGCTATGGATAATTATGTAAATGCTACAGGGTTCCAAGTGGCTACCTGGGCGAATGAGGGATTGCATGGTGGATTATCAGTAAGCCATAAGCCCCATGTGTGGAATGATACCATGAAGCATACAGTTGATAATGGTTCGTTGCTTAAAGAGGCGATTCAATATATGAAGGCCAAAGGATTAAATGTAAAAGGATAATATTGGGAGGAAATTACATATGGAATTAAAAGACAGAGTAGTGGTTATTGATGAAAAGAATATGGCAGGACTATCATGCCTTTATGGAGAAATGAATATTGATGAGCTGGGGCAGATTGTAAATAAGCACTTAAGTGTATGCTTGGATGAAATCAAGGAGGATATAGCTATGGCTAATAGAATACCGCATTGCAGCGAGTGTGAATATTTGAAATGTGTTGACTTTATGTATAAGAATTACTACTGTGACCATGAGGACAGAGAAAATGATATGGGATATGTTGGCGTGGATAATCCACCAAAGACAAGTCCTGTATGGTGTCCAAAGAGATCAAAATTAAACATTAAGGGAGGATTGAACAATGGCAGGTAAAGAAGATATTGTAACGAGGATTGCGCATAAATCCGGGCTGACGAAGAAAGCAACCTATAAACTTATGGAAGCTTTTAAGGATGTATTGACGGAGACATTGTTGGATGGAGAACGGTTTCACATCCATGGATTATTAACATTGAAGCCAGAGTATAAGGAAGAGTGTATAAGATATAATCCAAAGACACGGGAGAAAGTAGTAGTCCCACCACATATAAAGGTGAAAATGGTTATAGGGTCGGAATTGGAAAGAGCGTTATTTGATGTGGAAGATAACCAAGAGGATTAACTTTACTATGATTAAGCTATTCCTAACTGGCTGGAAGTAAAATAAAACCAGTATCAGAAGTTCAAGAATAAATCTATCGCGTAATTCTACGCAAGATTTCACAGAAAAAATCAATAAGTATATATGTGGTATTTACAAGACTAAAACCCAATTGGGGGTGAGTTGGTAAACTAAATTTCGTTCCCCCAAATTGTGGAGTGATTCTATAAACTGGGTTCATTCCATATTTGACAAAATTCCAATACTATTGAAATAGATTTGGTCCGTCAATTCTGACGAATCAAACTTACCATAGATATGCTAAATTTAGCATACCTTTAAATGGTTTGCATCGGTTTTGACGGCTCCAAAATGGGGGGAAGAGGTAAAAGGGTAGGGGAGATAACTAATATATCTGTGTTATTACCCCTACCCTTTTACCCCTAACGTTGTCAAGCGCTAATTTAAAGGCAGTATGAGAAATCGTGCTGTCTTATTTAATGCAAAGAAATAAGGAGATTTACAGAAGTGGAAGAAACCAAAATATGTAATAAATGCAATAGAGAACTGCCAATAGATAAATTCAGACTGGTAAAGGGACAATTCCATAACCCATATTATTTAGGTCAGTGTAAAGAATGTGAGTATAAGAACCAACGTAAACATTTAGAGGAAAGGAATAGAATTACATTTTCTGACCACTTGGAATTACTGATAGATTTTCAATATAAGAAAATTAAACCAGAAAGAATTCTTGACTTGTCCAAGACTAAAATAATCCCAATTGGAACAGATGAAATATTCGTGAAGCTCATGGACTATAAAAATGCATGGCTATCCAATTATGGCAGGATAATTGGATATTCAGACGGTCAATATAGCCTCAAGCTTGGAAGTCATGATAAGAATGGAAATCTGTTTTACTGTCTTATGAAAGATGAGTATTCAAACGGGGGATGGAAATATAGTAAAAGCTACCTATATGCAGCAAAAGCTGTTATCGATGAATTTATAGTAAACCCTGACAAGAGCAACAATGTGTATATATGGCATAGTGGCTTAAATAGAGAAGATAATTATTATAGGAACCTCTATCCTCTGAATAGGGAACAGTATAGGGTTGTTAAAAGTCACTTCCTTAAAACTGGAAATGATTCAGAAAACTTTATCCGAAGTGTCATAAACGAAGTGAAATTTAAACCCGATGATTGGAGTAAAAAAGCTATGCGGCCTGTTATGTGCAAGGTCGGATATCGTGGGAGTGAAGATGTTAACTGCAAATCAGAAACATATTTACGTTGGCATGATATGATGAACCGATGTTACAACGAAAAATTTCACGCAAGACAACCTCAATATAAAAATTGTACTGTATGTGAGGAATGGCACAACTTCTGCAATTATAGACTATGGTATGAAGGGAATAAATACGGAGATGAACCGTTGGATCTGGATAAGGATATCCTTTTTAAAGGTAATACGATCTATAGTCCGGAGACTTGTGTATTAGTTCCTCATATAATCAATACACTATTTTTGAATGGCAAAAGCAATCGTGGTGAATGTCCTATAGGCGTTTTTCTGGATAGCGATAAAAGAAAATATCGTGCTTGTGTAGCGTTTGGGGGTATGAGTGTAAAACTTGGAACTTTTGATACGGCTGATGCAGCGTTTGCGAGGTATAAAGAATACAAAGAGGATTTGATTAAGGACATGGCAGAGCAATATAAGGGTATGATACCACATAAGGTATATGAGGCTATGATGAATTGGAAGATTGAGGTTACGGATTGATTAATAGGCATATCGGATAGTGATTATCTGGTATGCCTTTATTTTTGTTTGAAATATTAATCTACAGAAGGTATACTTTAAAAGAGAGAGCAGGATGATGGAGGTATATAGTATGCCTAAAAAGAATACAGGTTTAGAATATGAAAAGATGGCGCAAATAGTATTTCAGCAAATTGTGAATTCTGATCTAAAAGTTTTTCAGAATATCGAAGTAAAACATGATATTGATATAAAAGGAAAAACCGCTATGCACCAAATAGATGTTTATTGGGAATTTGAAATGGGTGGAATCATATATAGAAATATAGTTCAAGCAAAAGATTGGAAATCAAAAGTGCCACTAAAAGAAATGCTGGCATTTAAAGCTATACTTGATGATCTGCCTGCCGGGACAGCTGGAATATATGTATGCAAAAGTGGATATCAAAGTGGTGCAGTAGATTATGCTAAAATGCATGGCATTAATATTTATGAATTACGTGAACCAAAAGATGAGGACTGGAAAGGACGTTTAAAAACAATTGTTCTGCATATAACAATGGAATTACCTATTTATAATAACATTCACATTGTAATGGATGAACAGTGGATAGATGTCAATCTTCCTGAAATAAACAAAGAGGATTTGAAAATAGGTGTTTACAAAGGCGAACTAAACTTTCAACTTTTTAATCGTGATTTTGAGAAAATTCCAATGGACAAGTTTTTGTATAATAGAGCTAGAGGAAAAGGAATAGAGAAGGAAGAACGAGTTGCTATTGATTTTGAGAAAACAGGTGAACCATTTTATATAAAGACAGGACATATAAATCAATATATAAAATTGAGTGGAATATATTTTGATTTTAGAATATCTAAATCTACAGAGACGCTTACAATTGATGCTACTGACGTGGTGGGTATGATATTGAAAGATATTATATCTGGAGACAGAAGGACATTTGATACACATATGGTCTTGCGATAGGTATTCCAAAAAAATATTGGAGTTGTAAGTATAGTATACAGATAATATATCAAAGTGGCAGCAGATAATTTAGGTGTAAATGTTATACCGGATTATATTTATGATATATTGCTGAAGGTGAAAGTGGAACCGTATTAACCAGAATATTTTTTCTATTGTCTAAGCAAAGATTATCGGTTAATATATACTTATTAATTATTCTAGGGGGAAGAAGATGAGGAAAAGCTACATATCATTAGTAGGACTTATTAGCATTATGCTTGCAGGATGTGGTAATTCAAATGACCTGATGTCACAGAATGAAACATTGAAAGCCCAAGTGGAAAGTTTATCATATGAAAAAGAAAGCATGTCATCTGCTATTGAGTCGTTATCCATAGAACTCGATTCTGAAAAAGAGAAGTTAAAAACATTACAAGCCTCAATAGAAGAATCAAAAGCAGAGGTGGAGATACGACAAGAGGATGTAACTGTTAGTGTGACAGATAAAAATACCAGTACTGGGAAATATGGTCAAATGTACTGCACAACGGTATTTGAAGTAACAAATAATACAGAGAAGGACATACAGGGTGTTGAGGGAGATTTAAAAATAAATGATTTATTTGGTAAAGAGATACTGACACTTGGATGTGACTTTACTGGAAAAACTATACCATCTGGCGAAAAAGTGGTTTTTGATGATATGACATATGATGTAAATAAGTTTATAAACATTGACATGCAATATTATAATACAGATTATAAGGATTTAAAGTTTGAATATACTGTCACCCAAATTGTATTTACAGATGGAAGTGTCAAAAAGTAGTGTAAAATTTTTAGTATATCGGATAGTGATTCACCTTTATGCTGGTTTTATTTTTGATTACAAAATAACATATTAACTATACTCTGAGGAGATAAAAATTTGCTGCTTTTTCATGATGCAGGTGTAAGTGTGGAAGGAGTGCCAGGACACAAAACACTGTGTTTCTATTTAACTGGTTGTTTAAATCATTGTAAGAATTGTCATTATCCAGAATTACGTGATTCCAAGTATGGGGAATGTCTGAAGGATAAGTTTTATCATATTGTTGAACTTTATATAGATTATATATCTTGTGTTGCATTTATGGGTGAGGGGACAATACAAGATAGAGATGAACTTATCTCATATGCCAAGTACGTACAAGATAGAGGTTTAAAGAATTGTTTGTATTGTGGGCGTAATGTAAGGATAGAAGAGTGGATGAGTGTTTTTGATTATATTAAGACAGGTGCCTATATAGAAAAAGCAGGTCCTTTAACTAAATCGGGAACAAATCAAAGGATGTTCTACAAAGATGGTAGTTCATATGTTGACATAACTTATAGATTTTGGAATGCTTAAAGAGACAGAAGAATTAGGGATTAGGCTACGGCTTAGTCCCTTTTTTCTCATTGCTTATATCAATTAAAGGAATCTGGAGCAAAGGTTCCTTTATTTTTTTGCCATTTTCATCTATAGTGGAATAAGGACAGGTACTTTTTAATTTTGCATGTAAAGTATACCCCCTCTATAAACACATAAAAGGATTTAATTAGAAGATTGTATGCTATATTTCTGATAAATAATATAGAAAGTGATATAAAAGTGCGATATAATGTAAAAATAAATGTTTGGAGGGATAAAATCATATGTCAGATATAATGGTTAGGTTTTTGAATGAAAGCTATACTTTTCCAGAAGAATTAAAACAATATGTTATTTATTGTAATGAATTTGAAAAAATTAATAATAGATTACAAAAAGAGCTTATTTGTACGATGAAGAAGAAGCCTTATGATCAGGGTGGATCTGATGCGATGGGTGATATTGAGAGCAGATTAAAAGAAGCGATGATATGTGAAGGAAAGAAAGTTATTACTATGTTGTCCCAAAATGGTATTTTTGATGTGACAGAGACCGACATTATTAATTCTAACAAAGGCTTTATTCATTATGAGGAAACATATAAGGCAATGATGGATGGAGCCAAACAGATCTTAATTGAACATATGCAATCATATCTTAGTGGGTTTGAGGATGCCCAAACTTCAGCATATTCTCAGGTTACAGGTGCTGGTATTTCCATCTGGTCTAATAGCATACTTGCGCATGCTACATTAGCCGCTTATGAAGCGAGCACTGTGAAAAGGCAGTGTGCAAAGGCTGATAAAGATTATGAGATGGCTATGGAAGATTTGAGTAGAAGAACAGAGTCGGAAGAAGAAAGAAAATATACTGAACTGTTTGCAACAAAAGTTTATCCGGAAATAGCAGCGTCATTTGGGATGTATGTTAGTGAACTTATGACATATTATTTGAAAAAATTACAAACACATTCTATGTATGATTATTCAAAAGTAGTTTCATATGATATGAAGCGTTCTTCTGAATTACTCAATAATATACTATTAGTAGATGATAAAAAACCTGTTTTAATAGAGGCATTTAAGTGTTGCCCATATAATCCAGATATATATGCAAAAGTTCTTGAAGTGGGATTATGTGATATAGATACATTCAAAACAGCAAAGGAGTTTTATCAAGATAGCGTACTTATTGAAGTGTTAGAAGATTATTGTAAGAAAAGTTTACATAGTGATACTATATCAAATGCCATTAAAATATTAGCAGACTACAAAAGATGCAGTGAAATAGATATTTTATATTCTTTATATAGTAATGAACTGGAAATAATAAAAAAGAACTATTCAATAGCAAAAGTTTTGACATACAACATGAAAGAATTAGATAAATGGATTCGAGATAATATAAACCAGAATATGGATACTATCATTAATACTAGTATTGATGATGTTGAAAACAAGGTTACCTGCTTCATGGATTCGTTTGTAAATGAAAAGCAGTTTATAAAATTTGCTGATATGAATTTGCTCTCAATTGATGATGTAAGGTTAACGAATAGTAGTGAGGCAGAAATAAGTAAAATTAATCTCGAAATAAAAAGATGTATTATTTCCTCTGTATTATCATATATAGAAAAAGCGAGAGGATTAAGGAAACAATGTGATGCCGCTTATGCTGTATTTAATAGCGAGATTAAGAAGCGAAATGAAGCTATTGTGGAAAAGTATAATGAATTAAAATCCGTAGGTGTATTTGCGTTGTCAAAAAAGAAAGAGCTAAAAGCTATTATTTTTGATATGGAATCTGAATTGTCTAAATATAGGGTAGAAAATGAACCGAAAGATTTAGAAAAGGCATATTATAGGATGTATAGTTAACTATAATAATGGGGCCAGTATTGTAAAATTTATAGAATAATGTATTCTGTTTTCATGCTCTTATGGCTTTTGGGCTGTTAATCATTGCTTACCTTTATTTTTAATAATCGTAAGTAACGTTTTTCTTTAAAGTCCTGGAAACAGGCATAGAAAAACCACCCTTGTATACTTGGCTAGTTGAGAGGGTGGAGTTTCTGTTTTTTTCTGAGGTCCAATCCCTTTGTGGGTGGTTGTCTCTTTTATGTCTATAAGATGGATGTAATAGTTAGTCATAAGAAAGTAGGAAGATGATTGCTTTATTGAGGTTGAATGTGCTTTAGAAATTACCAATTTTACCTTGCATTTTATATAATATAGTTAAGTCATTGAAAAAATCATCATTAAGCTTATACTGTTTGAGTACTCCTACAGGTCGCATACCTTTATCTAAATCATTTACTAATGAAGGAGAGATCCAATATTTATCCAAATCAAGAGTTGAAAGCTCACCGTAGTAATTAGAAGATAACATAAAGTTTGAATTAGAATATATGTTTGTTTGAAAGTAATATTTTTCACAATCTATCAGTGTTTTATTGCCATTATGAATAAAAGTTAGTAAAGTGTCTTTATCATCGGGCGAAAGACTATCGATATATTTATTTATAGCATTGATAGTATCCTTATTTTGCTGTTCTTTAGTAAGCTGCGTATATCTTCTTCTATAGAACCTGATAAACATATTATGTGTGATTATGCCAATTTTTTTAACACATAGAACGATTAAAAAATAAATGCAAAAGGCTAAAACCATTAAAGGTGTTTTACCTAATTTGAGTAACGCCCAATGATTATCTGGGATATATAATATCGTTACAATAGCTCCAGCTATAGAAATTACAGATGATACCATGTACTTTTCAATAAATGGTTTAAGAATATCTGCAAGTTTATCCATGTATTTACATCACTCCTTCAATTTGTGTGAATTATAATAGATTGAATTTATAATTGTCTTCAATTGTCTTCAAAATTCAAAGTAGTATAATAAAAAATGTGCCAAGACCCTGTAAAAACAAAGGTTCCGGCACAAATATCC